>Ga0207695_10001754_pt1 | contig 34427 bp, 34 predicted proteins | sample KBSC54metaG_FD_184354 | JGI IMG/M metagenome (GOLD analysis project Ga0207695, IMG submission 184354) | Corn rhizosphere microbial communities from Kellogg Biological Station, Michigan, USA - KBS C5-4 metaG (SPAdes) (version 2) | ecosystem: Host-associated > Plants > Roots > Rhizosphere > Soil... | reverse complement strand
TCATGGAGGTGGTGGTCGACGGCCTGACCACCCAGGCCAAGTACTACAAGCCCCTGATCTACGAGTTCTTCCGCAAGGCCTGGCGTGGGTCGCGCCCATCCTGGGGCGAGTTCGCGGTGGAGATCCGTATGGAATATGTCGGCGATCCGCCCTGGCTCGACCTCGACAACCTGGCCAAGGCCATCCTCGACGCCATCAAGGGCTATGCCTTCCACGACGACGCCCAGGTGGCGCGGCTGCTGGTCGAGCGCGCCGAGGGCGAGCGCGAGCGGATCACCGTCGTCGTGCGCCGGCTGGCCGGCGCGGGCCCATCCCTCAGCCAGCCGGGCGCGCCCTTCCGCCGCGCGAGCGAGGCGCGCTGATGATCGCCATCCTGGAGACCGACGACGTGGTGCGCCTGAGCTTCCTGAAGATGATCCTCGAGGAGGCCGACCTGCATCCCTTCATCTTCGACGCCAGCTCGGCCTACCGCCAGCTGCCCAACCGGCTGATGGTCCCGCAGAGCGAGGTGGAGCTGGCGCTTCGGCTCATCGCCGAGGTGGAGCGGCCGCCGGCCTAGGCGTGGCTGCCCGGCCCCTTGCGGGCATTGGCCGCCGCTCTATGACCTGCTCATCCAAGATGAGGTTCGCGAATGAGTCTAAGAGCGCGCCGGCGCGTCTGCGCCACTGGGATTGTCCTCGCGGCCGGGCTCTTGGCCGCGGCCAGTCCGGCGCAAGCCCGGGCCGGCGCGCCAGCCGGCAAGCCGAGCCGCGCAGGCCCCGTGGCTCGGGATTGCCCGACCGTCTGCCCGGAATTGGTGCTCGTCCCACCGGGCGCGTTCCGGATGGGCTCGCCCATCGACGAGGAGGGGCGCGACCACCAGGAAGGCCCCATGCACCGGGTGAAGTTCGCCGGCGGCTTCTACGCCGGGAAGTACGACGTCACGGTCGGCGAGTTCTCGGCCTTCGTGGAGGAGACCCACTATGACGCGGGGAACAACTGCAACGGAAAATCCAATGCGGGCTGGCGAAATCCGGGTTTCGCCCAGGACGACACCCATCCCGTCGTCTGTGTGAACTTCGCCGACACCCAGGCCTACCTGGCTTGGCTGTCCCGGAAGACCGGCCGCGCCTATCGGCTGCTGTCGGAGTCGGAATACGAGTTCGCGAGCCGCGCGGGAACACGCACGGCCTTCTGGTGGGGCTCGCGGGTGGGGATCAACCACGCCAACTGCGCGGGTTGCGGCAGCGCCTGGGACCGCAAGGGGACCTCGCCGGTGGGCAGCTTCCCTGCCAATCCGTGGGGCCTCTACGACACGACGGGCAATGTCTACGTCTGGGTGTCGGACTGCTGGAACGACATCTACGACAACGCGACCACCGACGGATCGCCGAACCTTCAGGGCGATTGCAGTATGCGCGGTCTTCGCGGGGGCGGCTGGGGAAGCCCTGTCCCGCATGTCCGCGTGGCCTTCCGGCTCGCCGACCCCGCGGGCGCCCGGTACGACAACATGGGCTTCCGGGTCGCCCGAAGCCGTTAGCGCCCGTCAGGCCTCAACGGAAACGGCCGCGCCCCTCTCGGGACGCGGCCGCAACGTGGCTGAAGCCCCCTCGGGGGGAAACTCAGAGGCTCAGCGGTACTGTTGGAGACGGGTGGTGCGCAGGCCGGCGAGGCCGTGGCGATCGATCGACCGTTGCCAGGCGAGGAACTCCTCCGACGTCAGGCGGTAGCGCTCCAGCGCGTCCTCGAGCGAGAGCAGGCCCCCGCGGACGGCGGCCACGACCTCAGCCTTGCGGCGGATCACCCACCGGCCGGTGTCCGGCGGGGGCAGATCCCTCAGCGTCAACGGCGCGCCCGTGGGGCCGATCACGTACGACTCCCCGCGGCTGTTCGTGCGCGTCTGCTGTTGCTGCAACATGGCTTTACGCCTTTCCCACCATCACTGTTGAACAGAACAATACGCCACGGCTCCTAACAGCCGCTGAATCGTATTAGTGAATGTGGGAGTAATCATTGCGTCCTCTTGTATTAATTCGGCACAGTGTTGGTTTTACACTCGGTTAATCTCAGTTAAGACTGCCGTTACCGGATGATGTTGATGAGCTCGTCCAGCATCTGGTCGGCCGTGGTGATGATCTTGGAGGAGGCCGAGTAGGCCTTCTGCGTGGTGATCAGGCCGGTGAACTCGCTCGACAGGTCGACGGTGGAGGCTTCCAGGCTGGAGGGCGAGATCTTGCCAGCCCCCCCGGCGCCGGGCGCCTTCAGGGTCATGGTGCCGGCCTGGAGCGTGCCCATGTAGGCGTTGCCGTTGGTGGCCTGCAGGCCATTGCCGTTCGGGAAGGTGGCGATCGCCACCTGCGCGATCTTGCGGACCTGGCTGTTGTCGAACAGCGCCGAGACCACGCCATCGGTGCCGACCTGGACGCCGATGATGTTGCCGGCGCTGGCGCCGTTCGAGCTCACCGAGTTCACCGTCGAGGCGGAGGCGAGCTGGGTGAGCTGGGCGAGGTCGATGTTAACCGACTGGGCGGCGATGCCGAGGCTGGGCGCCCAGGCTGGCGTGATGGTGGCCGGCGCGCCGGCCGCCCCGAACAGGGTCGAGGTGGCCAGGTTGATGGAGCCGTCGGTGTTGAAGTTCACCAGGCCCGCGGCGACCTGGCCGTTGGGCGTGGTGGTCACGTCGCTGGCGGGCACCGCGTAGATTTCCGCGTTCCACTGGTTGGGCGTGGCGGTCTTGCCGAAGGCGATGGCGAACTTGTGCGGTCCGCCGACCGAGTCGACGATGGTCAGCTCGATGGGCGCTGCGTCGGGCGCCGTGCCGACGCCGGTGGCGGCGAAGGAGGCGAAGCTCTTCGTGGTCGAGCCGGCGGCGTAGGTCGCCGCCCCCGCGCTGACCGGGGTGGTCTGGTCGAGGTTGGCGCTGACGCCGGCGTTGGTGGTGGCCTGCACGGCCGCGCCCAGGTTCTTGACGTTGATCGGCGTGATCTTGGACAGGTCCGAGGCGTCGATCGAGAAGGTGCCGTTGGGCTGCACCGGCCAGCCCTGCAGGTAGAGGCCGGCGTCGTTGACCAAGAAGCCGTTGGCGTCCGGGGCGAAGGACCCGGCCCGGGTGAATTCCCGCGGGTCGGAGGCGGTGAGGCCCTGGCCCTTGGTGGAGACCACGAAGAAGCCGTCGCCGGAGATCGCCAGGTCGGTGCTCGACGAGGCGGCCTGGATCAGGCCCTGCTGGCTGACGAAGGCCTTGCTGTTGCCCTGCACGCCGCCGGCGGAATACTCGCCCTTGACGGCCTGCGACGTCACCATGGTGGAGAAGTCCACCTGGTTGCGCTTGTAGGCGGTGGTGTTGACGTTGGCGATGTTGTCGGAGATCGCCGCCAGGGCCGAGGAGTTGGCCACCAGGCCCGAGACCCCGGCCAGAAGTGCGGAATTGATGCTCATGGTTCTGTCCGTTCTTTCCTAGGTTGCCGCATGCTGCGGGAGGATCGGCGTCGCTAGGCCGTCGCGGGTGACGACGTTCTGCCGTCCGGGTTCATGGGTCAGGCGCCGGGTCATGTGGTCGCCGGCGGAGTGGTGGGGTTGCTGGCCGTGGTGGCCGGCGTGACCTGGTCGACCGAGACGACCTTGGCCCAGTCGACCGGGCCGCCGTTGACGGTGATCAGGGTGCCGGCGGCGCTTTGGGTCACCCCGGTGACGACGCCCTGCACATAGTTGGTCGAGGCGATCGCCGCGCCGGAGGCGTCGAGCGCGGTCACCCGCAGGGTGTAGGTCCCGCCGTTCGGCAGCTGCTTTCCGGTGACGTCCTTGCCGTTCCAGGAAAAGGCGTGGTCGCCGGCCTTCATGTCGCTGGGCGCTTCGGCGTGGACGGTGGCGCCGTTGGCGTCGAGCACCTCGACCTTCAGGTCCGAGGCGGTGGCCGGCAGGTTGTAGACCCACTGGGCCTGGCCGCCCGTCAGGTTGGCGGTGTTGCTCGCCGCCTTGACGCTCTTGCCGATCAGGCTGACCGCGGTGGAGATGCCGTTCGAGGTGTTGGCCACCAGCTGCTTGAGCAGGGTGTTGGCGTTGAGCTGCTGCTCGACGCCGGTCATCTGCACCAGCTGCTGGGTGAACTGGTTGGAGTCCAGCGGCGAGGTGGGGTCCTGGTTCTTCAGCTGCGTGGTGAGCAGGGCCAGGAAGGTGTTGAAGTTGTCCGCCAGGCTGGCGATGCCCTTGGTGGTGGCGTCGGCGGGCGCGGCGGGGGCCGTGACCGGGCTGGTGGGGGCTGTGACGCTCATGCTGTCCTCAGATCCGGATGTCGACGCCGGCGCGCGCGGCGCGGCGATAGAGTTGCGGGGATGGGGTCGCGTCGGACGTCGTGTCGAGGGCGGCCTGGAAGGCCCGGCCGCGGAAGGCGACGCTGGCCTCGGGCTGGTGCTGGTGCTGGGCCTGTCCGCCCTGGCCGCGATCGCTGGCCACGTCGAACGACATGCCGCCGGAGAGATCGAAGCCGGACTGCTCCAGCGCCTGTTGCAGCTCGGCCGAGCGTGACTTCAGTTCGGCGGCGGCCTGCGGGGTGTCGAAGGACATCGCCGCGGTCATCCGGCCGTCGGCGCCGATCGCCACGCGCACGTCCACCTTGCCGAGGCCGGCGGGGTCGAGCTGGATGTCGAACTGGGTGGAGCGGCCGTCCAGCTTCTTGACGATCTGGGCGGCCAGGTTGGCGACCGTCTGCGGCGCGCCGCGCACGGCGATGGCCGCGGCGTGGATCAGGGTCGTGGGCGTGGTGGTGGCCGCGGTGGCGGGGTCGGCGGGGGTCTGCGCGGGCGCCTCGTCGGCGCCGGCCGCGGCGGTCTCGAGCAGCGGTTCGCGGCTGTCGTCCTTGCCGGGGCCGCCCTTGGACGCACCCTCGGCGATCGTCTGCAGCGCGTCGGCCGCCTTGGCGGTGAGCGCGGCCGTGGCGCCGGGGGCGGCGTCGGTCTTGGTCACGTCGATGCGGGTTCCGGCCTTGACGGTCTGGACCTTGTCCTTGGCGCCCGCGTCGCGCGGCTGAGCCGCGGCTTGCGCCTGGGTCTGCGCCTGCGTCTGGCCTTGTGTCTGGGTCGCCGTCAGGGCTGCGGCGGCCTCGCTCGCCGCGGCCGCGGCGCCGGCGGCAGGGGCCGGCGAGGGGGGGGGAGCGCTTGCCGCGGGCGGCGCCGGCGGTGCGGCGGGGGCCTGCGGCGCGGCGGGCGTCGCGGCGATCTTGGATGCGAGCGCGGCGTCGACCTTGGCGGTGGCCGAGGCGTCGCTGGCTGCGGCGGCGGCGGCCGTGGCGACGACGGCCTGAACCGTGGTCTTGGCCTGGCCGGCGTCAGCCTGGCCGGCCGCAGCGGCCAGCTTGGCGAGCGCGTCGGTCGCGGCGGCCAGGCCGGCGGACTTGCCGTCGGCGCCCGGGGTTGCGCCCAGGCCGGCGGCGGCCTCGGCGCCGATGTTTCCCTGCAAGGCGGCGGTCGGCTGTGTGGAGACGATCGGGACCAGGAGGGCGAGGTTGGGGTTCGCGCCGGCCGCAGCCGCCGCGGCGACCTGGGCCGCGGCCTGGTCGTCGGCGGCGGTCTTGCCGTCCGCGGCGGTCTTGCTGTCGCCGGCGGCCGTCGCGCCGGTCGTCTTGCCGCCGGTCTTGGAGGCGGCGCCTGCCGCGGCCGGATCGACCACGCCCGCGCCCTTCGCGCCGAACAGCGTCTCCAGCATGGCCTCGAACGCCGCCAGCGGACCCTGGGCCTGGCTGCCCGGCGCATTGGCGGACCCGCCGGCCGCCGAGGCGGGGCCGGGTGTTGGCGAAGGCGCAGGATTGATCGCGGGGGCGGACATACGCTGGGAGGACCTTGGGATGGAGTGACCGTCTGACGCTTGCTGCGTCGGGAACATTCGGACGAGCTGACGCAACCTTTGCGCCAACTCGCCAAGTCATTGTTGTTACAGGTGGAAACTCCGAATCTACGGGCGCCGCCCGACCCCCTCGGGAGCGGAATTTGCCGGGCCGATCCGGGTCCGTGGGGCGTTTCCTGCCGCCCGCTCTCAGACCCTCGGCGGGCCGCGCGAGAACTGGCGCCGGTCTTGCGCTTCAATTTGCGAACTCACCGGGCCCAGAGAGGGACCATGTTGAAAACAAATAAGATTTCCCGGCCGTACGCGCGGACCTCAAACCTGACCCCGGCAGATTCCGCCGGGCCGTGCGTCAGCCTTTGCCGGGCGGAGGCCTAAAGCCGCATGTCCCTCACGCTCTCGCTCCAGAACGCCGCCTCGGGGCTGCAGGCCGCCCAGGCCGCGCTGACGGCGGTCTCCGACAACATCGCCAACGTCAACACGCCCGGCTACGTCCGCAAGCAGGTCATCCAGCAGCAGCAGGTGGTCGACGGCCGCGGGGCCGGCGTCACGGTCGTGGGCGTCCAGCGGATCACCGACCAGTACCTGCAGACCGCCAGCATGAGCGCCGGCTCCGACTCCAGCCGCTACAGCGCCTACGCCCAGTACCTGGACAACGCCCAGACCCTGTTCGGCGACCCGACCACCGGCGCCTACTTCTTCAACCTGCCCGACCAGATCTCGGCCAACTTCGCCAGCGCCGCCGACGACCCGTCCTCGACCCTGCTGCGCGGCCAGGCGCTCAACACCATCGGCAACTTCCTGGACCAGGCCGACCGGATCAACACCCAGGTCAACAACCTGGTGAAGACCGTCGACCGCAAGGTCTCCGACGATGTCGTCCAGGTGAACGACCTGCTCAGCCAGATCGACAAGCTGAACACCGACATCGCCCGCGCCAAGATCAGCGGCGGCGACGCCACCGGCTCGGAGAACATCCAGGGCCAGCTGCTCAACCAGCTCTCCACCTTGATGAACGTGCGCGTGAGCGCGCGCGACCAGGGCGGGGTCTCCGTGCGCTCGACCGAGGGCGTGCTGCTGGCCGGCGACGGCGCCTCGAAGCTGACCTACAATTCCAGCGGCACGACGCCCGGCTATATCACCGCGGTCACGCCGGGCGCGGCCTCCGGGGCGACGCCGATCACCATCGCCAGCGGCGAGATCCGCGGCCTCCTGGACCTGCGCAACACCAAGCTGCCCGGCATCTCCGACCAGCTGGGCGAGTTCGTCTCGCGCACCGCCCAGGCGCTGAACGCCGCCAGCAACGCCTCGACCGCCTATCCGCCGCCCTCGTCGCTGACCGGCCGCAACACCGGGCTCGACCTGCCGACCGCGGTCTCGGGCTTCTCCGGCCAGACCACGGTGGCGATCACCAGCGCGTCCGGCGTGGTGCAGAAGACCGTCGCCATCGACTTCACCGCCGGGACCATGAGCGTCAACGGCGGGGCCGGGGCGGCCTTCACCCCGGCCACCTTCCTGGCCCAGCTGAACGCCGGCCTCGGCGCCTCGGGGACCGCCAGCTTCTCCGCCGGCGCCCTGACGATCTCGGCCGCCGGCGCCAATGGCGTCGCCATCGACGAGGGGACCTCGCAGAAGGCCAGCCAGGGCTTCTCGCAGTTCTTCGGCCTCAACGACATCGTCCGCCAGACCAGCGTCAACACCTTCGACACCGGCCTCTCGGCCACCGACGCCAACGGCTTCACGCCCGGCGACCAGATGACGCTCAGGCTCTCCACCGCGTCCGGCAATCCGATCCGCGACGTGGTGATCACCGTACCCCCGGCCGGCAGCCCGACCATGGGCGATCTGGTCAACAGCCTGAACAACAGCGCCACCGGCGTCGGCCTCTACGGCGCCTTCACCCTCGACGCCCAGGGCGGCCTGACCTTCACCGGGACCGCGCCGCAGAACGCCACGGTGTCGGTCGTCTCGGACAACACCCAGCGCGGGGTCGGCGGGCCGTCGATCAGCCAGCTGTTCGGCATCGGCGTCGCCGCGCGCTCGGCGCGGGCCGGCGACTACCAGGTCAACACGATCATGGCCTCGGACCCGACCAAGCTGCCGCTCGGCAAGCTCGACCTCACCGCCGCCGCCGGCCAGCCGGCGCTGGCGCCCGGCGACGGCTCAGGCGCGCTGGCGCTCTCCCAGGCCACCCAGAAGGGCCTCCTGTTCAAGGCCGCCGGCGACCTTGGCAACATCAGCATGTCGCTGGTCGACTACGCCGCCCAGTTCGGCGGCTCGGTCGGCCGCGACGCGGCCACCGCGCTCGGCCAGTCGGCCAGCGCCACCGCCGTCCAGACCCAGGCCGACGCCAAGCGCCAGTCGGTCGAGGGCGTCAACATCGACGAGGAGCTGGTCGCGCTGACCACCTACCAACAGGCCTACAGCGCCAACGCCCGCATGATCCAGGCCACGAAGGACCTCTTCGATGTCCTGGCCAGCCTGATTCAATAAGGACCCGCAGTCATGGTCACCCGCGTCTCCACCGCCGGCAACTACTCCGCCATCCTGGCCAACCTGATGGCCGCCGAGAACCGCCAGGTCGACGCCGAGAACCGCGTCTCCTCGACGAAGAACGGCAACGACCTGAAGGCCTTCGCCAACCAGGCCGAAACCCTCACCGCCATGAAGTCGGTGGATGCCAGGATCACCAATTACCAGTCGCAGAACACCCTGATCGCCGCTAAGCTGACCACCCAGGACCAGGCGCTGACCAGCGTCGCCAACGCCGCCACCAACGTGCGCCAGGCGATCGCCAACGCACTGGCCAGCGGCGACGCCGACACCCTGATGCAGGTGGTTCAGGGCCAGTTCCAGACCGCGGTCAGCAGCCTCAACACCCAGTACGACGGCCACTTCCTGTTCGCCGGCGGCCAGATCAACACCAAGCCGGTCACGGCCACCCAGCTCAGCGACCTGACCGCCGGCCCGCCGATCGCCAGCTTCTTCCAGAACGACAACCTGAAGGTCCAGACCAAGCTCGACGATTCCACCACCGTCACCACCGGCCAACTGGCCAGCGACATCGGCACGCCGATGATGGCGGCCTTCCAGGCGCTGCAGGCCTTCGACCAGGGCGGCTCCGGTCCGCTGAACGGCAAGCTCACGGCGGCCCAGGAGACCTTCCTGACCACCCAGATGAACAACTGGGCGGGCATCGCCACCAACATCACCACCCAGGCCGCCCAGAACGGCCTGGTGCAGAAACAGGTGGACGACGTGGCCTCGTCCCTGGTCGGCCAGCAGATCACGCTCACCAGCATGATCGGCCACATCACCGACGCCGACATGGCCAAGGCCGCCACCGACCTCTCCAACGCCCAGCTTTCGGTGCAGGCCTCGGCCCGCGTGCTGCAGGCCCTGCAGAGCTCCTCGCTGCTCACCCTGCTGCCTGCCCAGTAGGGCCGGCCCTCGCAAAGGGGGGGCCGAGCCGCTAGATAGGGCTCCATGAACGCCGCCGTTCTCTCGCCCCACACCCTCAGCGACGGCCTGATCGCCGCCGCGCGCGAGGCCGTGCGCCTGCCGGCCGGGGCGCGCGTCGTGGCCGCCATGTCGGGCGGGGTGGACTCCACCGTCACCGCCGCCCTGCTGGCCAAGGCCGGCTACGACGTGGTCGGCGTGACTCTGCAGCTCTACGACCACGGGGCGGCGATCCAGAAGAAGGGAGCCTGCTGCGCCGGCCAGGACATTCACGACGCGCGCGCGGCCGCCGAGGCCCTGTCGATCCCGCACTACGTCCTCGACTACGAGAGCCGCTTCAGGGACCAGGTCATCGAGGACTTCGCCGACGCCTACCTGCGCGGCGAGACGCCGATCCCCTGCGTGCGCTGCAATCAGACGGTGAAGTTCCGCGACCTCCTGGACGTCGCGCGCGACCTGGGCGCCGAGGCCATGGCGACCGGCCACTACGTGCGCCGCGAGGCGGGCGCCAAGGGGCCCGAGCTGCACCGCGCCTTCGATCCGGCCCGCGACCAGTCCTACTTCCTGTTCGCCACTACCCGCGACCAGCTCGCCTATCTGCGCTTCCCGCTGGGCGGCCTGCCGAAGCCCGCCGTGCGCGCCGCCGCCGCCGAGCTCGGCCTCGCCGTCGCCGACAAGCCGGACAGCCAGGACATCTGCTTCGTGCCCGAGGGCCGCTACACCACGGTCATCGACCGCCTGCGGCCGCAGGGCGCGCTGCCCGGCGACATCGTCCACCTGGACGGCCGCGTGCTCGGCCGCCACGAAGGCGTCACCCGCTACACCATCGGCCAGCGCCGGGGGCTGAACGTCGCGCTCGGCGACCCGCTGTTCGTGGTGCGCATCGACGCCGACGCGCGCCAGGTGATCGTCGGCCCCCGCGAGGCCCTGCTGACCGCATCCCTGACCTTGGGGGAGACGAACTGGCTGGGCGATATCGCCACGATCGAGGCCGCGGCCGCCGCCGGCCGCCGCGTGCTCGCCCGCGTGCGCTCCACCCGCGAGCCGGCCCCCGGTCGCCTGGCCCTGCAGGAGGGCCGGCCGGCCGTGGTCTTCGACACGCCGGAAGAAGGCGTCGCGCCGGGCCAGGCCTGCGCCCTCTACGCCCCCGAAGCCCCCAGCCGCGTCCTCGGCGGCGGCTTCATTTCCGGCACGGTGCGGGCTCAATAGGCCCCCGCTCATCCCCGCGAAGGCGGGGACCCAAGCTGAATCCGGTCTTCATCCGCCGCCGGATGCTGGTCGAGGCGTCCTGTGGGTCCCCGCCTGCGCGGGGATGAGCGGATTGTGGGGGCGAACCATGCGCGCGTTCAGAAGTTGAAGCGCCAAAGGAGACACCTCCCTATGGCCAGTTCGAAGAAATGGATCGCCGGCGCGACCAAGAAGAAGGGCAAGCTGCACGAGGCCCTGCACGTTCCCAAGGACGAGAAGATCCCCGCCGCCAAGCTGCACGCCGCGGCCAAGAAGGGTGGCAAGATCGGCCAGGAGGCCCGCCTGGCCGAGACCCTGAAGGGCCTCAACCACAAACACTCCTAGCCGACACACGCACTCTGCGGGGTTGGGGACGGATGCGCTTGAGCCTATATCGGCGCCCATGACCCAGACCTCCGACCCCGTCGTCATCGCCAGCTACGCCCGCACGCCCATGGGCGGCTTCCAGGGCGTCTTCGCCCCCGTCAAGGCCACCGAACTGGGCGCCGTGGCCGTGCGCGCCGCGGTCGAGCGCGCCTCGGCGCCGGTCGACGCCATCGGCCAGATCTTCATGGGCTGCGTCCTGCCGGCGGGCCTGGGCCAGGCGCCGGCCCGCCAGGCGGCGATCGGCGCGGGCCTGCCGACCTCGGTCGAGGCCACCACTGTCAACAAGATGTGCGGCTCGGGCATGCAGGCCGCGATCATGGCCCATGACGCGCTCGCCGCCGGCAGCGCCGACATCATCGTCGCGGGCGGCATGGAGAGCATGACCAACGCCCCCTACCTGCTGAAGAACCATCGCGCCGGCGCCCGCATCGGCCACGACACCTCCTACGACAGCATGTACCTCGACGGCCTGGAGGACGCCTACGAGCCCGGCCGCCTGATGGGCTCCTTCGCCGAGGAGACCGCCAAGACCTACCAGTTCACCCGGCAGGACATGGACGAGTACGCCATCGGCTCGCTGGCCCGCGCCAAGGCCGCCAGCGAGAGCGGCGCCTTCGCCCGCGAGATCACCCCCTTCGAGGTGGTGACGCGCAAGGGCGCCGTGCTCATCGACACCGACGAGCAGCCGGCCAAGGCCGACCCGGCCAAGATCCCGACCCTGAAGCCCGCCTTCTCGAAGGACGGGACGATCACCGCCGCCAACGCGTCCTCCATCAGCGACGGCGCCGCGGCCCTGGTGATGACCCGCGAGAGCGTCGCCCGGAAGCTCGGCATGACCGTCGTCGCCCGCGTCGCCGCCCACGCCGCCCACGCCCACGAGCCGGGCCTCTTCACCACTGCGCCGGTCCCGGCTATCCGCAAGTGCCTCGAGCGCGCCGGCTGGAGCGTCGCCGACGTCGACCTCTTCGAGGTCAACGAGGCCTTCGCCGTGGTCGCCATGATCGCCGAGCGCGACCTCGGCATCGACCGCGCCAGGCTCAACGTCAACGGCGGCGCCTGCGCGCTCGGCCACCCGATCGGCGCCTCGGGTGCGCGCATCCTCGCCACCCTGCTCTCGGCCCTCGAGGCTCGCGGCGGCCGCAAGGGCGTGGCCAGCCTGTGCATCGGCGGCGGCGAAGCCACGGCCATGGCGGTGGAGCTGGTCTAGCCTTGATTTCCACTCATCCCCGCGAAGGCGGGGACCCAAGCCGAGTCTGAGCCCGGTCCGCTGGCCTCTCCGCAATCCTCGCCTCAGTATGGGTCCCCGCCTGCGCGGGGACGAGCGGAGGGAAGGGGAGGCGGTGGAATGAGCGGGACCTGAGATTGATCCGCCGACGAGGTCCCGCAGAATTCCTCATAGAGGTCGGACCATGTGGGATTTTCAGCCTCGATCAGCCTGATCTTCCAGGCCCGGTTCCATTTCTTCAGCCGGCGCTCTCGCCGGAAGGCGCCCTCACGCTCACCGTGGCTTTCGTACCAGACGAGCCGCGTCACCCCGTACTTGGCCGTGAAGCCCGAATAGACCTTCTCGCGATGTTTCCAGACCCGCGTGATCAGGTCGTCGGTATGCCCGCAATAGAGCGTCCCGTACGGCGCGCTGGCCAGGAGGTAGGTGTAGAACGACATCCCGTCCCCGCTCATCCCCGACCAACCCAAAACCCCGCTCATCCCCGCGAAGGCGGGGACCCAAGCTGAATCAGGGTCAACCTACGTTAAGAACAAATCGAGAACAATCGATTGCGCGAAAGCAGGTTGAGCATGGGTCCCCGCCTTCGCGGGGATGAGCGGTCCTTGAAATAGCTACGGCTTCTCCTTCATCGCCTTGGCCATCTCCATCGCCTGGGCCCGCATCTTGGCGATCTCCGCCGCGCTCGGCCGGCCGCCGGCGTAGCCCTTCGCCGCCGCGCCGTTCATGGCGTCGGTCATGTTGATGCGCATGCCGCCGGGCATCTCCATGTCGCCGGCCTTCATGTCGGCGGGGCAGGGGCCGGTCCAGGTGGCCTCGATGGAGGTCTTATGGGTCCCGTTGGCCTGGGCCATCGGCGAGCCGGTGGTCACCGAGGTCACCTCGACCTTGTAGTGCGAGCCGAAGTCCCCGGTCGCCGAGCCGTCCGAGGTGATCGTGCCGCTCTCGCCCATCGGGCAGACGGCGTGGAAGTCCCAGCCGCCGCCCGGATGGGGCGTCACCGTCTGCTGGGTGCAGTCGGACTTGCCCTTGGCCTGGCTGCCCCACCACTTCATCTTCTGGTCGACCGAGGCGTCCAGGCACATCTTCATGGTCTGCTGCATCGAGCCCGTGGAGATCTTCTGCTCCCAGAGCCCGGCCTTGCGGGGCGGCGGCGTGGCCGGCGCAGCGGGCGCGGCGGGCGCCGTGGCCGAGGCGGTCACCGCCTGGCCGGTGTCGGCCGCCTTCTTGGAACAGGCCGCCAGCGCCAGCACCGCCGCCGCCGAAATCCAGATCGCGCGTTGCATCTTGAACCCTCCGCCCCAATCGCCAGTTTGGACGCTGAGGCTAGACGCGAACGGCCGTCAGGAGAACCCGGATATGCCAGAGCTTAGAGACACCGGCGCCCGCTACGAGCTGGACGAGCAGGGCCTGACCTCCTGGGCCGACTATCGCCGGAGCGGCGACCGCCTCTACATCGACCACGTCGAAAGCCCCGTCCCGCTCCGCGGGACCGGCGCCGCCGGCCGCCTGATGGCCGCGCTCGCCGCCGACGCGCGGGCGAAGAACCTGCGCCTCACCCCCATCTGCGGCTACGCCGCGGCCTGGCTGCGCCGGAGCAAGGAGTTCGGCGACCTGGTGGGGTAGGCGCGCGCCCCGTCTCCCTCCGACCCCGGTCGCGAGAAGACCCGGCCCGGGGACCCAGACCCGCTCACCGGGTCGCCGAGCTCACCCGCCTTCCGGATACCGTTCTAGATGACTGGGATGATGTCTGTCAGATAAATGTTCATGTTTTGTTCTTGACCAATCCCTGATTAACTGAGACCTTGGTGGCTGGCGGGAATGCGTCCCGGCGGTGGACGCGAAGGCGTCTCTGCCGCGTCCGACGCATCTCGCATCATGACCACGAGGGGGGTGTTGATGGGGCAAGGGCTCGGGGATTTTCTGGGATCGGCGATCGAGGACGAGAAGCGGCGTTGGTATGCGGCTCGCGACCGGGCTGCGGCGGATGCGGAGGCCGCCTACCAGCGGGGGCGTCAGATTTACGGCGACGCCATCCGCGCGGGACGAAACGTCGTCGCAAGGACGCCACAGGAGGTCCGTGCTCTGGGCGGGGCGGTTGGCGCCGGCGTCCGCAGCGCGGGAAACGCCGTCAGCCTGGGCTATGCCGACAACGCCGACGCCGCGACCGACGCCTTGCTGGGCGCGGGCGGAACGGGCGACTTCGGCCAGCGCTACCGCAATGAACTGGCGGTGCAGCACAACCTCGATCGGCAGGCGGCGCACGATCATCCGTTTGCCACCGGCGTCGGCAACGTCGCCGGAACGCTCGGTGCGATCTTCGCCGCCGACACGCCCGCGGTCGCAGGCGTCGTCGCCCGGCTGTTTCCAGGTGGCGCGAATGCCCTGAAGGCTGTTCAGGGCGCCAAGCGCATCGGCTTCATTCCGGAGGGGTTGGGAACCATGGCCGCGGTCGGCGGCGGGGCGGTCGGCGGCGTGACCCAGCTGGCGACCGACGCCGCGCAGGGCCGGCGAACATCCCTGGGCGACTTCGCCGGCGCCGTGGGCGGCGGAGCGGTCGGCGGCCTTGGCGCCGTCCGCGGCGGCCCGGTCCTCGGCGCGGCGTTCGGCGGCGGCGCGACGGCGGCGTTGCAGGGCGACGACTTGAACGACGTCATGCGTGACGCGACGGCGTCGGCCTATGGCGGGCGGGTCCTTGGAACGCTCGGCGAGCAGGTCTCCAACGGGCTGCCGAGGAACATGAAGGGCGCGATAGGGGAGGGGTCGAGCTTCGCGAAGTCCTGGGCGCGTGGCGAGCCGATACCGCCGGTGGGGATGTACTCTGCGCAAGTGCAGCAGGACCTTCCCGGTGCGATGGGCAAAGCGGGTCCGCAGCAGCGTGTGAAGCTCTCGAAGAGCTACACCCGAGCCGATTGGCTCACCGACTGGGGACGCGCCATCGAGTCCAAGTTCGGCGTGTCAGCGAGTCTCTCGCGCGCACAACGTCGCGCCATCGCGGAACTTGGCGACCAATATCTGCCCGACCATTGGCTTCCGAGCGACATCGGGAATTTCAGCGGCGGGTGGATGGGGCCATCCGTCGGGCAGTGGGCGCCCGACGATGGGACACCGCCGTGAAGCGGGTTCGCCGAAAGACCCGGCGGGTGTTGATGGCGGAAGCGATCCGGCGCGATTGCGATCCGGTGCTGCGGGGGCTGGGGTTCCGCAACCCGCGAGACATGACCCTGGATCGCTGGGAGACGACTCGTCGCAACACCTATGTGCGATGGCGGGGGACCTGTTACGACGAACTCAAATTGATCTGGGATAAATATAACCGAGCAAAGTTCTTCTTCCGATTTGAGACTTCGCGCGTCGAGCGGCCACCACAAGGTGATGTTCCGGCGACCCGGCTTGTGACGTATGGCGCGATGCGATCCTGGGTGGCGCCATTGGGGCTCTGGAGGAGCGATTGGTTCGGACCGTGGATGTCGCCGGTCGCCGCCGCGGCGCTGATGAACAGCCGCATCTTCGAGTTGGACGCTTACCTAATGGGCGGAGGGCTCACTCGTCATATCGGTGACGGTGCGCCGCACCGCATCGCCCCGGATGACGCTCGCATCCTCCCAAGAGAGAAGATTTGGGGGGATCCCTGGCGGGATCCGGAATCCGACTACGTACCGGGCGGATCTCGCAATGAGACGCCAGATACCGGAATCTAGGTTAACGGCCCGCCCCGCCCCGGAGCCAACGCTCGACGGCGCGGGAACGCGGGCGCTCGGTCCGCGGACCACCGCCGGCCGGCGAGCGCCCTCCAACCAGGGCGCGGCCGGCCGCGGCGAAGGAACGCCTGCCCCTTACAGGGTGCGGGCGGTGATGGCTTCCAGCGTCTGGACGCGGGCGTCGCAGTCGTCGACGAACCGGCGGGCCAAGTCGCGGACGCCGGCCGGATAGGCCTCGCCGCCCTCGGCGATCTCGGCGGCCATCTTCTCCACCTCGGTCATGGCCGCGGTGAAGGCGTGGATATGGTCGCGAGCCAGCTGGCGAGCTTCCGCCTGCAGCTTGCGGACGCGCTCGGCGACCGTTTCAGCTTTCGGGGGGCTCAGGTCGTTATTGGCAACGACGGATAGAGACGGGGACATGCGGGTATACCTCAAATCGCCAACCTCAGGTCTTGGACCGCCCGCCGTTCACCATGAACGGCATGGAAGGCTGCCCAACCTGATGTCTCGAATACGGACGAGAACAGCACAGGTTCCCTGACTGGTGCATGAACGGCGCCGCTTAAACCGGACAGTGGGGATTCGCGGTCACAGGGCGGCGACGCTCACGGGTCGGACAGACTGAACTACGCGAAGGGCCCGCCGAAAGTTTCGGGCGCCCCTCGGAATCCCGGCCGGACGGGCGGCTCGCGCCTGCGCGCGGCGCCTGCGCCGCGCGCCGATCCCAGCGCGGCCTTGACCCCCAAGCTCAAGCTTGATGCTCTTCGCCCCGGGGGGTGTCCCATGGTTGAACAGTCCCGCGGCGTCCCGGCGACGCCCGCCGCGCGCGGCTTCGGGGTCGCGACGCTGATCTCGTCCGCCGTCCGCGAGGTCCGCGCCCATTGGCCCCAGGCGCTGGCCCTGTGGATCGCGGGCTTCGCCCTGGCCGTCGGCCAGCGGGCCGTGCGGGACTGGGGCGTCGCAACCCTGCCGCATCCGGGCCTGTCGCCGGCCTGGCTGGGCGAAGCCCTGCTCCGCGACGTGGCGGCGGCGATCCTGGCGGCGCTGGCGCTGCGGCTGTTCCTGGTCCCCGGCCCTCGCTGGTGGCGGCCCGACCGGGGGTTCGCGGCCTGCGTCGCCCTCCTGACCCTGGCGAGCGTCGCCCTCGGCGCCCAGGGCTTGCTGACGATCGCCGCCGGTCGGGGGGCGGGCCTTCCCGAACTGTTCGGGCGCCAGCTGCTCTGGGCCGCTACCGCCGTCCTCCTCTTCTGGGTTTTCGTGCGGCTGTTGCTCTGGCCGGTGGGCGCCCTGCTCGGCGATGCGAAGGTGACGCCGCGCCGGTCCTGGAGCCTGATGGAGGGCTACGTCGGCGGCTATGTCCTGGCGGTGATCGTGATCAACCTGCCGATCCTGCTCGTGAGCCTGCTCGACGCGGCGGCGGCGATCAGGTCGCCGCAGGGTTTCGCCGCCCATCCGCGCCTTGGATTCACCGTCGCCGCCAGCCTCCTCGGGCCCGCCGCCCAGATCCTGCAGCTGGCGATGACCGCGATCCTCTACCGGGCGAGGACCGGCTTCGGCGGGGAGGCCGCACTAGAGTCAACGCGCCGGTAGCCCTACCGCGGCCTTGACCATGTCGCTTAAGCCCGCGTTGAAACGCTGGGGTCCAGACTGCGCGCACGTTGCGGAGTATTGGACCGTTGAACAGCAGCCGAGCCTATGAAGGGATGGCGCCCGCGGTGGCGGACGTCGAGGCCCTGGCGCTCACCGCGCTGGCCACCCTGTGGCGGCACCTGGACCGCATGTTGCCCCTGTGGTTCGCGCTGGCGGCCTTCCACGCCCTGACCCACGCCGCGACCCAGAGCCAGGGCGTCGACACGCCCGTGCTGCAGCAGATCTTCGCCAACGAAGCCTCGACCATGACCAACCTGGCGGTCTCGGCGCTGGCCTCGGGCATCGGCCTGCGCATCTTCCTGGGCCGCGGGCGCGAGGCCCTGCGGCCCAGCGGCGACCTGGGCGGCTACGTCTCCATCGTCGTGCTGCTGGCCATCGCGCCCACCGTGATGCTGATGGGCCTGCACCCGCCGGGGTTCGACACGCCGCGCGCCCAGCTGGCGGCCGAGGCGCCGCGGCTGGCGCTGGGCCTGGCCACCTGCGTGGCGGCCTTCTGGGTGTCGCTGCGGCTGACGCTCTGGCCGATCGCCCGCCTGCTCGACGACCGCCGGGTGACCGGCGCCCAGTCCTGGGCCCTGATGCGCGGGGCCGTCGGCCGCTACGCCGGGGCGGTGATCCTGCTGGTCGCCCCCATGACCCTGGTCAACTACCTGATCGGCCTGCTCGCCGCCCACGCCTCGCCGCTGATCCACGAGGCCGCGACCGCCCCGCTGCGCGCGGCCATGACGCTCGCCGCCACCGCCGTCGCCGCCGAGGTCTACCGCAAGCGCATGGCGCTCTAGGTTGACGGCCCAGGGCTATTCCGCCGAGGGCGCGCCCGTGGCGGCGCCCGGCGCCGAGGCGCTGGCCACCGCGGCCGCCGTCGGCCTGTGGCGCGCGGCGGGCCGGCTGTGGCCGCTCTGGCTGGCGCTCACCGCCTTCCAGGCGCTGAACCGCGTGGCGGCCAAGCTCCAGCTCGACCATGCGACGGGTCTCCAGAAGATCCTCGGCGGCGAGGCCTCGGCCCTGGCGCTCTACGGCGCTGCGGCGCTGGCCTGCGGGGTCGGCCTGCGCCTCGTGCTGGACCGCCCGGGCGCCTGGAAGCTCGACCGGCGGCTCGGCGTCTACGCCGGCATCTCGCTGGCCCTGACCGAGGCGCCCAACCTCCTGCTGCTCGGGTTCCAGACCACGCCCACCTTCGCCACCCAGGCCGAGATCCTGGATTTCATCGCCCGCAGCGCCATGGGGCTGGTCGGCGCCGCGGCCCTGTTCCTGGCCTCGCTCCGGCTGGCCCTCTGGCCGGTCGCCCGGCTGATGGGCGACGAGACCATGACCGCCACCAGGGCCTGGGGGATGATGCGTGGCGCGACGGTAAGCTACCTCCTGGCGCTGATCCTGCTGGGCGCGCCCCTGGTGCTGCTGAACCTGGTCGTCGTCATGCTGGCCAGGCGCGCGGGCGGCCTCGCGCCCGGCCTGGCCGGGGCGCCGCTGGGCGCGCTCACCAGCCTGGTGGCCATGGCCGTCTCGGCGGAGATCTACCGCGCGCGGGCCCCGGTCTAGAGCCGCCCCTTGCGGAACCGCTCGGCGGCCTCCGCCCGGGCCTCGGCCTTCACGCGCTTGACCACGGTCTTGTCCACCGCCTCGCCGGGCGAGGTCAGGATGTCGTTGGCGAACTCCAGGTCGAGCATCTTCAGCCGCTTGATCTCGTCGCGCAGGCGGGCGGCCTCCTCGAACTCCAGGTTGGAGGCCGCCGCGCGCATGCGGCCCTCCAGGTCGCGCAGCGTCGCCTTGAAGTTGTCGCCCAGGAACGGCTTGGAGCCGTCCTCGGCCACGCCCACCGGCACGGTGACCCGGTCGCGCTCGTAGGGGCTGGCCAGGATGTCCTTGATGCTGCTCTTGATGGAAGTGGCGGTGATGCCGTGGAGCGCGTTGTACTCCTCCTGTTTCTCGCGCCGCCGCTTGGTCTCGGCCATGGCCCGCTCCATCGAGCCCGTCACGCTGTCGGCGTAGAGGATCACCCGGCCGTCGACGTTGCGGGCGGCCCGCCCGATGGTCTGGATCAGCGAGGTCTCCGAGCGCAGGAAGCCTTCCTTGTCGGCGTCGAGGATGGCCACCAGCCCGCACTCGGGGATGTCCAGGCCCTCGCGCAAGAGGTTGATGCCCACCAGCGCGTCGAAGGCGCCCAGCCGCAGGTCGCGGATGATCTCGATCCGCTCCAGGGTGTCCACGTCGGAGTGCATGTAGCGGACCCGCAGGCCCTGCTCGTGCATGTATTCCGTCAGGTCCTCGGCCATCTTCTTGGTGAGCACGGTGATCAGGGCGCGATAGCCCTGGGCGGCCACCTGGCGGACCTGGTCGATGACGTCGTCGACCTGGGAGAAGCCGTCCTTGGAGACCGGCTTGATCTCCACCGGTGGGTCGATCAGGCCGGTGGGCCGGATCACCTGCTCGGTGAAGACGCCGCCCGTGCGGTCCATCTCCCAGGGGCCGGGCGTGGCCGACACATGCACCGTGTCCGGCCGCATGGCGTCCCACTCCTCGAACTTCAGCGGGCGGTTGTCCATGGCGCTGGGCAGGCGGAAGCCGTACTCGGCCAGCGTGAACTTCCGCCGGTAGTCGCCGCGGTACATGCCGCCGATCTGCGGCACCGTCTGGTGGCTCTCGTCCACGAACAGCAGCGCGTTCTCGGGAATGTATTCGAAGAAGGTCGGCGGCGGTTCGCCCGCCCGGCGGCCGGTCAGGTAGCGGCTGTAGTTCTCGATCCCCGCGCAGGAGCCGGTGGCCTGGATCATCTCCAGGTCGAAGGTCGTCCGCTGCTCCAGGCGCTGGGCCTCCAGGAGCTTGCCCTCGGCCACCATCCAGTCCAGCCGCGCCTTCAGCTCGTCCTTGATCTGGCTGATCGCCTGGTTGAGCGTGGGCCTGGGCGTCACATAGTGGCTGTTCGCATAAATCTTGATCCCCTTCAGGTCGGCGGTCTTCTTGCCGGTCAGGGGGTCGAACTCGGTGATGGCCTCGATCTCGTCGCCGAACAGGCTGATCCGCCAGGCGCGGTCCTCGTAGTGGGCCGGGAAGATCTCCAGCGTGTCGCCGCGCCGCCGGAACGTGCCGCGCTCGAAAGCCTGGTCGTTGCGCTTGTACTGCTGGGCCACCAGGTCGCCCATCAGCTTGCGCTCGTCGATCTTCTGACCGGGCTCCAGGGTGAAGGTCATGGCCGTGTAGGTCTCGACCGAGCCGATGCCGTAGATGCACGAGACGCTCGCCACCACGATCACGTCGTCGCGCTCCAGGATCGCCCGGGTGGCCGAGTGGCGCATGCGGTCGATCTGCTCGTTGATCGACGAATCCTTCTCGATGTAGGTGTCGGTCCGCGGGACGTAGGCCTCCGGCTGGTAGTAGTCGTAGTAGGAGACGAAGAACTCGACGGCGTTTTCGGGGAAGAAGCTCTTGAATTCGCTGTAGAGTTGGGCCGCCAGCGTCTTGTTGGGCGCCAGGATCAGGGCCGGACGCTGGGTCTGCTCGATCACCTTGGCCATGGTGAAGGTCTTGCCGGAGCCGGTGACGCCCAGCAGCACCTGGTCGTGCTCGCGCTGGTTCACCCCGGCCACCAGCTCGGGGATCGCGGTCAGCTGGTCGCCGGCCGGCTCGTAGTCGCTGACCAGCTTGAAGAGCTTGCCGCCCTCGGACTTGGCGGGCCGGTTCGGCCGGTGCGGCTTCCACAGCATCGGCATGGTGTTCTCGTCGTAGTCGAACGTCGCCGACATGTCGGCGACGCCGCCGGAAACCGGGGCAGGGGCGGAAGAACGGGCCATGAACCGCAAGGTAGGTTCTCGAGCCCCCGAACGCCACCCTCCGCGACACCGCTGCTGACAGCAGGGTGGCGGCATGTTTCCCTCCCCGTTCCGGGGGGGTGGCGAGGCGACGCCGAGACGGGTGGGGAAGTGTGGGCCGGAGCGCCGAGCCAGCGCCTAGCCCCGCGCTTCCCCACCCCGCCCGACTGGCGTCGGCCTGCCCCTCCCCATAAAGGGGAGGCAAAGGAGCTTCTCATGCCCAAGGACCACCTCGACGCCGAAGCGATCCGCGCCGCCCAGGGCGTGCTCGACGCCTTCATGAAGGCCTTCAACGCCCGCGACATCCCGGCCTTCGAGGCCACCTTCAACTTCCCGAGCGTGCGGCTGGCCAGCCAGGGCCTCGTCATCCTCAACGCCGGCGACATGAAGGCCGAGCGCTTCACCACCGGGGCGCTGGCCGACTGGGACCATTCGGCCTGGGACCGCCGCGAGGTGATCCACGCCGGACCGGACAAGGTGCACATCGACACCCGCTTCACCCGCTACCGCAAGGACGGCTCAGTGATCGGCGGCTTCGATTCCATCTACGTCGTCACCCGCCAGGACGGCCACTGGGGCGTGAAGATCCGCTCGAGCTTCGCGCCTTAGGCGACATTGGTCAGCGGCACGGCCCGCGGCGTCATCTGCATCCCGTCGCGGGCGGCTTCGTAGACTCGGCGGATCGTCTCCGCCGTCGCCTCTGGGACGTCGAGTTCGACCGAGTGGCCGGCGCCGGGCGGGCGCACCTGCAGGCTGTTGGACGACAGCGCCATCAGCCGCGCCTGGCTGGGCTCGAAATCCTCCTCCAGCGGCGCGAAGGGGCCGGGGAAGGGCACGGTGTGGCTGATCACGCCCACCGGCTTGTCGCCCAGCGCCCCGGGGGCCAGCGGCCGGCGGTCCGCCGACGGCACGGCCCGGAATGACACCAGGTCATCGACCGCGGCGTCCCAGGCCACGGCGCGCCGGCTGGCCCGCGCGGCCCGCCTTACCGCCGGCGGCAGCTCGCCCGGCGCCATGTTCAGGCGCGGCGCCACCAGGGTCACCAGCCGCAGGATGCCGAACCGCGAGGCGAAGGCCATCGTCCTGGCGAAGGGCAGGTGGAACTTGCGCGTCGTCGTCTGGTAGCTTGGGCCGAGTAGGCTCTCCATGTCAGGCGTGTCGGCGAACACCAGGCCCGCCGTCTCATCGGGGTAGTCGCGGGCGAACAGGCTGATCAGCGGCCCGCCGTAGGAGTGGCCGACCAGCACATAGGGGCCGGGTACGCCCGCGGCGTGGAGCAGGCGATGCAACTCGGCGACCCGCTCGCTCATACTGCGCGATCTGCGGACCGGGTCGCTCCAACCCATGCCGGCCCGGTCGTAGACGCAGACCCGGGCGAAGCGCGCCACCGCGTCCTGCACCGGCCACCAGAACACCGCCGGGCCGCCCGCGCCCTGCTCGATCACCACCGTGGGGCCGGGCGCATCGCCCTTCTCGAGCAGATGCAGGCGACGGCCGCCCACGTCCACCAGCCGGCCCGGCGGGGGATATCGGCGGAGCTGCCGCCGCTCGGCCCAGCGCTCGCTGAGCCAGCCTGCCGCCAGCAGCAGGCCCATGACGCCTACCGTCCAGGCGGCCGCCTTGAGCATCGCCATCAACAGCATCGACATGGCAGTCCCTCCTCCATTGAGAGGAAATTAAATACATTGACGTATTAAATACGCAAGGGGATATTATTGCCATGTCCGCCATCGCTGATCGACCGAGTCGCAAGGGCGTCCCCAAGGGCGACAAGCGCGCCCGGACCCGCGCGGCGCTGATCGCGGCGGCGGCCGAGGTGATCGGCGAGAAGGGTTATGAGCGCACCTCGCTGGAGGAGGTGGCGGCCCGCGCGGGCATGAGCCGCGGCGCCATCTATGGCAACTTCAAGAGCAAGGACGAGCTGCTCGTAGCCTTCGTGGAAGCCCGCTGGCGGCCGGTGGCGCCGCGGCTGCGCCGGGGCGCGCCGCTCAGGGAGCAGCTGCGCGCCCTAGGGGCGGCCGTGGCCGAGGCCGCCGACACCCGCCGCATTCAGGCCGCAGGCGTGCTGTCCTTCCAGCTCTACGCCTTGACCCACGAGGCGATGCGCCGGGAGCTGGCCGCCCGCAACGCGCAGGTCTACGCCGCCATGGAGGCCGCCATGCAGGGTTATTTCGACCCGGCGGAGCTGCCCATGCCGCCGGCCGACTTCGTCCGCGTCCTGCACGCCATGAGCGACGGCTTCATCGTCGCCCGCTTCCTGCAGCCGGAGGTCTACACCCACGAGCTCATCGTCGCGGCGTTCGAGGCGCTCGCCTGACGCTTAGCGCCGCGCGTTCAGCCAGTCCTTCACCGTGCGGTCCACCAGGGTCTCGGCGTCGTGCTGCACGAAGTGGCCGGCGGTGGGGACCATCAGGATGGTGGTGTCGGCGGTGACGTGCTCCCAGGTCCCGTTGTGGCCGGCGGCGTTGAGCGCGGTGTCCTTCATGCCGTGGATCACCAGCACCGGGACCTTGATCGGCGGATAGGCGGGCGCAGGCGCCGCGGCCTCGCCCACGCCGCGGGGGTAGTTCGCCCGGTAGTAGTTCATCATCGCCCCGAAGTCGGAGCGCTTGAAGGCCTCCACATAGCCGGGCTTCTCCTTGGGGTCCTTCACCCAGCCGGCCAGGCCCTCGGCGGTCAGCGCCTTCTCCGAGCCCTCCTTCTGGAAGTTGCGGGCGTAGTTGGAGCCGGCCTGCTGGGCCTTGTTGGTGGCCAGCTCGCGCGCCAGGCCCGCCGGGTGCGGCACCGACAGGATGACCAGCTTGTTGACCAGCTCGGGCCGGCTCATCGCCACGTTCCAGGCGATCGCCGCGCCCCAGTCGTGGCCGATCACCACGGCGTCCTTCTGGCCCTCGGCGGCGATCACCGCGGCCACGTCGCCCACCAGGTTGGGCATGGCGTAGGCGGCTTCGCCGGCCGGCTTGTCGGAGAGGTTGTAGCCGCGGTTGTCGAGCGCCGCGGTGCGGTAGCCGGCGGCGCTCAGCGTCGCCATCAGCGGCTTCCAGGTGGCCCAGTAGTCCGGGAAGCCGTGGATCAGCACCACCAGCGGCCCCTTGCCTTCGACCACATAGTGGATCTTCACCGCGCCGTTCTGGGCGTAGCGGTCCTGCGTCCGGCCCGCCGCGACCTTGGCGGGCGGCGCGGCGCTCGCCGCCAGGGCCAGGGTCATCGCCAGGGCGATCGCGCCCGCGAAGGTCAATCTGCGCATCCTCGTCAGCCTCCCGTTTGCGCGACCATAGCACCGCTTACGACGTAAGCGGCAAGCGCGGCGCATACTATGCGCTAGACAGTGTATGACACACAGTATATGACGCACAGCATGCCGACCGAAACCGAGATCTTCGAAGCCCTTCGCCTCGAGCTGCGCCGCGGGTCCCTGATCCTGGCGGTGCTCGGCCACCTGCGCCGCGAGCACTACGGCTATACCCTGCGGAAGGCGCTCTCCGAGGCCGGCGTCGAGATCGACGAAGGCGCGCTCTACCCGATGCTGCGGCGCCTGGAGACCCAGGGCCTGCTCACCAGCGAATGGCGCGAGGAGGAGAAGCGCAACAAGCGCTTCTACCGGCTCTCCGGCGAGGGACGCGCGGTGCTGGAGCGGCTCACCGCGGAATGGCGCGCGCTCAACGCCTCGGTCTCCGACATTCTGAAGGGGGAATCGTGATGGACCTCATCGAACGCTACCTGGCCGCCATCGCCCGGCAGCTTCCCGACAAGCAGGTGGGCGACATCACCGCCGAGCTGCGCGACGTGCTGCTGTCGCGGGTCGAGGACGAGGAGGCGCGGCTCGGCCGGCCGCTGACCCGCGCCGAGCTCGAGGCCGTGCTGGTCGACTTCGGCCATCCGTTGAGCGTCGCCGGCCGCTATCGCGGCGTCCAGCACCTGATCGGTCCGGAGGTCTTCCCGTTCTGGTGGGCGGCGATCAAGGTGATGCTGTCGATCCTGGCCGGGGTCTACCTGGTGCTGATCGTGGCCGGAATCCTGACCCACAAGACCTTTTCGGACTTCAATCGCGCCGTCCCGAATTTCGGCTACGTGGCGGTCTATCTGTTCGGCCTGATCACGCTGGTCTGCATGGGCGTGGAGCGCTTCGGCAAGACCCGGGTCCTGCAGCGGTGGAAGCCCTCGAGGCTGCCGCCCGCCAGGGGCAAACAGCGCTCGCGCGTCGAACTGGCGGCGGAAATCGGCGCCGACCTGGTGTTCATCGCCTGGTGGAGCGGCCTGATCCGCTTCGCCGATCTGGTCCCGTTCCCGCACTTCGTGCGCTTCGATCTGGCCCCGGTCTGGGCCGCCTGGCATTGGCCGATCCTGGGCTACTTCGTGGTAGAGATGGTCGCGGACCTGATCGCCATCGCCCGGCCGGACTGGACCCGCGCCAACCTGGCGATCCTGGCGGTCCGCTACCTCGCCGGCATCGCGATCCTCTTGCAGGTGATGCGCGCCGGCCATTGGCTGAGCGTCAGTTCGGCGGCGATCCCGCCGCATGCGCTGGCCATCGTGCAAGCCAACGCGGACCTCGCCATGCGGGGCGGCGTCGGGCTGACCATCGCCGGCATGGCGCTCCGGATCGTCCTGGAGGTCTGGCGCCTGCGTCGCCTGCTGCGCGCGCAGGCCGGGGCGCCCCAGGCGGCCTAGATGCTGCCGTGGGCGGCGTTGGCGAGCACGGCCACGCAGGCCGCCAGCGCCGCGAGTGCGATCAAGATATGGCGCACGTCCGTACGCTCTCCCGCTTTCCTGGGAGGTAGTACGGACGCGGCCGGGATTTGGACGCCGACGGCGGCTTAGATGTGCGGCTTAGAGGCGTCGTTCTGCACGTGGCCGGCGACCGCGCCGGCGGCGCCGCCCACGGCCGCGCCGACCGGGCCGCCGACGACCGCGCCGGCGACCGCGCCCGCGCCAGCCTTCTGTTCTGTGGTGCTGCTGCACGCGCCGAGGGCCACGAGGGCGCCGGCGACGACAATCAGGCTGAGCGTCTTGCGCATGAGTCTCTCTCCAATCCGGGAACAACGGCCACCGAAACGTGACGGCGCCGCTTGCGGTTCCGGCAGGGGCGCAACAACCCCCAAGGCTGGCCCGCGGTTTGCGGGCGCAATACCCGTCATCCCGAAGGGGAACAGCTCTCAGGTTTCGGCCGATTTCATGTTGCGGTGCAATATAAGCTTGCCAAGCCGGGCGAAGTTGTTCATAGATCCTTCACCAATTGCCGTCGCCCGCCCCATCCGAGTCCGGGGCCGGGACAGCCAGCGGTCACTGCCAGCACGAGCAGGGGCGATCGCGGCGACAATGTCGGGGGGCAGTTCGCCCTCGCCGTGTAGGACACGTTTGTTTTGACATCAGGAACGCAGGCCCGCGCCGATTGGCGCGTGCTGATGAGCGCCGCTTTGATCGGTTCCGGCATAGGCCTGGGCCTGGGTGCGACCTATATGGTGGGCGGTATGGCGCAGGCCGCCGCAGACCACAGCCGGGCGGTGAGAATCGCCAAGGCGGCCGAGGGCGGCCTCTCGGAAACCATGTTGCAGCGCGAAATGGCGCGCATGGGTCCGGCCGCCCTGCGCCTGGCCCGGCTGCACGACGATCAGGCCGACGACGCCGAGCGCGACTTCGCCCAGGCCTGGCCCTCGCGGCTCGACGACCGCCAGCCGGCCGGCCATCACGCCTCGGCCCTGGAGGCCTCCCGCCAGCTCGATTGCCTGACCCAGGCGGTCTATTTCGAGGCCCGCGGCGAGACCCCGCGCGGCCAGGCCGCTGTCGCCCAGGTGGTGATGAACCGGGTCAAGAACCCGTCCTTCCCGAAGACCGTCTGCGGGGTGGTCTTCCAGGGCGCGGCGACGCACGGCTGCCAGTTCAGCTTCGCCTGCGACGGCTCCATGCGCCATGGCCGCGAGGCCGGGGCCTGGGACCGGGCGCGCCGCATCGCCGAACGCGCGCTCACCGGGCGCGTACTGGCCGACATCGGCGCCGCCACCCACTTCCATACGACCGCGGTCCAGCCCGACTGGGGGCCGCAGATGCTGCGCGTCGCCCAGGTCGGCCTGCACGTCTTCTACCGCTTCAATCCGCACGCCCCGGCGACGCGTCCGGACATGGAGCAGCGCGCGGTGTTCGTGAGCCTGCCGATGGCGCCGGGCGGCAACCTGCGCCTGGCCACGGCGATGCTGGAGAAGGCGGCCGACGCCACCGTCGCCGCCGGCGGCCTTGCGCCGGCCGACTCCAAGGTCGCGGCCGCCAAGCCCGCCGATCCGCCCGCGCCCGCGGCCAAGCCCCCGGAAGCGCCCAACGTGCTCCACGCCGCCACGGACGCGGCGAGCTCCTGATCGACGGCTTCACCTTGCGTCATCCGCACTTCCCCGCCAGCCTGAAGGCCGGTCAAGAAGGGGAGGCGGTGACGTCATGGCGGAAGAAGCCCATCAGGAACTCGCGCAGCAACTGCTCGGCTGCAGCTACGAGGCGCTGAACCCGGTCCAGCGCAGCGTCATCGACCTGATCGCCAACGAGGCGCCCTCGGGCGTCCACCCCTCGCTGAACCACGACGAGCGCAAGTTCGGCGACCGGCTGGCCGACCGGGTCGCCGCGGTCGGCGGCTCGTGGGGCTTCATCATCGCCTTCGGCCTGATCCTGACGGCCTGGATGGGGTGGAACGAGCTGACCAAGGGCGGTCATCTGTCCTTCGATCCCTATCCCTTCATCTTCCTCAACCTGATGCTCTCGATGCTGGCGGCGATCCAGGCCCCGGTGATCATGATGAGCCAGAACCGGGCCGCCGCGCGCGACCGCGAGGCCGCGGGCCACGACTACACCGTCAACCTGCGCGCCGAGCTGGAGATCATGCACCTGCACGACAAGATCGACTCGATGCGCGAGAAGCAGATGCTGGAGATGCTGAAGCAGCAGCGCGAGGCGATCCGGCTCCTGCGCGGCCAGGTCGACAGGCTCGCGACCGCGAAGAAGAAATAGCCGCCGAGCCCGGGTTTTCCAGAAGCGCCGGCCACGCGATAGGTCGTCTGGCTGCATAACGATGGGGACGACACGCCGATGAGGATGAAGCTGAAGGCGATGGCGGCGACGGGCCTGGGCGCCGCCGTGCTGCTGGCCGCCGGGATCGGCCTGTCGGTCCAGGCGCAGCCCAAGACGGCCGCCAGGGCCGTCGCCTGTCCCGGCGGGGACACCGGCATCACCCTGCCGCCCGGGTTCTGCGCCACCGTCTTCGCCGACAACCTCGGCGACGTGCGCCACATCGCGGTGGCCGCCGACGGCACGCTCTACGGCAACCTGTGGAACGGCTCGTCCTACTTCCCGCGCACCGCCGTCCCCGCCGACGGCTTCCTGATCGCGGCGCAGGACACCGACCACGACGGCAAGGCCGACAAGGTCGTCCACTTCGGCCAGACGCCGACCGAGGGCTCCAAGGGCGGCACCGGCATCGGGCTCTACAAGGGCTTCGTCTACGCCGAGATGAACGACAGGATCGTCCGCTATCCGCTGGCGGCCGGCTCGGTTGTCCCCGCCGACAAGCCGCAGGTGGTGCTCTCCGGCATGCCGCTGGGCGGCGACCACCCGATGCATCCCTTCGCGATCGACGCCAAGGGCCAGATGTTCGTCGACATGGGCACGGCCACCAATTCCTGCCAGCCGAAGAACCGCGTGGCCGGCGTGCCCGGCGCCCAACCCTGCGACGAACTCCTGACCCGCGGCGGGACCTGGCTCTATTCCGCCGACAAGCTCGGGCAGGTCTTCTCGCCCGCCGAGCGCTACGCCACCGGCATCCGCAACGGCATGGGCCTGGCCTTCGACGCGCAGGGCCGCCTCTTCACCACCCAGCACGGCCGCGACCAGCTCCTGCAGAACTGGGGCAAGCTCTACCCCGACGCCACGGCGGCCACCGAACTGCCCTCCGAGGAGCTGATGCTGGAGACCCGGGGCGGCGACTACGGCTGGCCCTTCTGCTACTTCGACAACGTCCAGAGGAAGCTGGTGCTGGCCCCGGAATACGGCGGCGACGGCGGCAAGGCGGTCGGCCTGTGCGCAGCCAAGACGGCGCCGGTGGCGGCCTTCCCGGCCCACTGGGCGCCCAACGGGCTCGCGATCTACACCGCCAGGGCCTTCCCCGCGGCCTATCAGGGCGGGGCCTTCATCGCCTTCCACGGCTCGTGGAACCGCGCCCCGGCCGCCCAGGACGGCTTCAACGTGGTGTTCCAGCCGCTCAAGGACGGCAAGGCGTCGGGGCCCTATGTGGTGTTCGCCGACGGGTTTGCTGGGCCGGGCAAGGCGTCCGGCAAGGCCACCTTCCGCCCAAGCGGCCTGGCGGTCGGCCCGGACGGGGCGCTCTACATCTCTGACGACGTGAAGGGCCGCATCTGGCGGGTGACCTACCAGGGCCCGCCCGGCGCCCCGGTCGCCGCCGCGCCGCGGCCGACCGACGCCCAGCCCGCGCCGGAGGCGGCCCAGGCCGGCGCCTTGCCCCCGCCGCCCGGCGGGACGGCCGAGCAGGTCGCCAAGGGCATGGCGCTCTTCCAGGGCGGCACCTGCGGCGCCTGCCACGGCAAGGACGCCACCGGCGGGGCGATCGGTCCCAACCTGACCGCCGGGACCTGGCTCTGGGGCGACGGCAGCCTGGCGGCCATCACCGACGTCATCGCCAAGGGCGTGCCGGCCCCCAAACAGTACCGCAGCCCGATGCCGCCGATGGGCGGGGCGCAGCTCTCGCCCGACGACCTGGCGGCGCTCGGCGCCTACGTCTGGGCGGTGGGCCACCAGAAGAAATGACGGGAGAGAGACCGATGAACACGCCCCTCCGCCTCGCGGCCTGCGCCGCGGCGCTCAGCCTGGCCGCCGGGCCCGCGCTCGCTCAGCTCAGCCGCTCGACGCCGGGCCAGCCCGAGGCCCGCACGGCGCTGGACCTGATGCCGGCCAAGACCAGGCTGACGGTGACCACGCCGGCGTTCAAGGACGGCGGCGACATCCCGTTCGAGAACACCCAATACCGGACCAACACCTTCCCGGGGCTCGCCTGGACCAAGGGCCCGGCGGCGACGAAGTCCTATGTGCTGATCATGCAGGATAATTCGCTGCTGCTGCGTGGCGCGCCGATCCTGCACTGGACGCTGTTCAATATCCCGGCCGGCGTCACCCGGCTCGAGGCCGGCATGGCGCCCGCCGGCAATCCTCCGGGCTCGTCCTACGGCCCCAACTACATGGGCGCGTCCAAGCCCTACACGGGCCCGCGCACCCCGCCGGGCCCGGGCGACAACTACCACTTCGAGATCTTCGCCCTCGACACCACGATCCCGGACGAGGGCAAGTCCGACTATGCGGCGATCACCAAGGCCATGGAGGGCCACGTGCTGGCCAGCGGCGAGGTGGTGGGCCACGGCGTCGCCGATCCCAACGCCTTGCCGCCAGCCCCGCGCCCGGCTGCGCCCGCCCCGAAACAGTAGCTGTCGCGTCGCGGCGATACGCGCGCTCGCCCCCGACCCACGGCCTAGGTTATGGAGGGCCCCTTGAGTCTGAGGGGGCCCATTCGTGAGCGCAGTTGAATTCACCGACCTGGAGAAGCGCGTCACGCTCTGGGGCGTCGCCATCGTCTTCCTGCTGTCGGCGCTGGACCAGACCATCGTCGCCACCGCCATGCCGCGGATCATCGCCGAGCTGAACGGCCTGGCGCTCTACAGCTGGGTGACGACGGCCTACCTGCTGTCCTCGACGGTGATGGTGCCGATCTGGGGCAAGCTGGGCGACCTCTTCGGGCGCAAGCCCGTGCTGCTGGCCGGGATCACCATCTTCCTCGCCGGCTCCTGGCTCTCCGGCCTCTCCGGGGAGTTCGGGGCTCTGCCGCTGATCGGCGGCGGCATGGTCCAGCTGATCGTCTTCCGCGCCATCCAGGGGATCGGCGGCGGGGCGCTGTTCACGACCGCCTTCGCGATCATCGGCGACCTCTATCCGCCGCGCGAGCGGGGCAAGATCGGCGGCATGTTCGGCGCCGTGTTCGGGCTTTCCAGCACCATCGGCCCGCTGATCGGCGGCTATTTCACCGACCACGGCACGGTGACCCTGCTGGGCCACGTCGTGGCCGGATGGCGCTGGGTCTTCTACCTGAACCTGCCGCTCTCGATCCTCTCGCTCTTCATGATCATCGTGAAGATGCCGAAGATGAGCCACCAGGCGAAGGGCAAGATCGACTTCATCGGCGCGGCCCTGATCATCGCCACCGTCGTGCCGCTGCTGTTGGCCCTGACCTTCGGCGGCCATCAATATGCGTGGGGATCGCCGACCGAGCTGATGCTGTTCGCCGGTTCGGCCGTGGGACTGCTCCTCTACGTCATCAACGAACGGTTCGCCTCGGATCCGATCCTGCCGCTGGAGCTGTTCAAGGACCGGACCTTCTCGACCGCCAACCTGGCGGGCTTCCTGGTCTCCATGTCGTTCATGTCGACGGTGGCCTTCCTGCCGCTCTTCCAGCAGCTGGGGCAGGGCGTCGCCGCGACCACCAGCGGGCTCGCCCAGCTGCCGCTAATGGCTGGCTTGTTCACCTCCTCGATCCTGTGCGGCCGCCTGGTCAGCAAGACCGGCAAGTACAAGGCCATGATGATCGGCGGGCTGTTTGTGACCTTCGCGGGCATCTGGCTGCTCAGCCAGATGCATGACACCACCACGCGGCTCGACCTGGCCTGGCGGATGGCCGTGCTTGGGATCGGGCTCGGACCCGGCCAGAGCCTGTTCAGCCTCGCCATCCAGAACGCCATGCCGATGGACAAGCTGGGCGTGGTGACCAGCTCAAGCCAGTTCTTCCGCCAGATCGGTTCGACCATGGGCGTGGCGATCTTCGGGACCTTCCTGACCGCGCACCTGAACGCCGGCCTGGGCAAGATCATGCCCGGGGTGGACGTCGGCAAGCTGCGCGCCATGGGCGCGGCCCACGTCGGCGCGGCGCCCGCCTTGCCGGAGTTCGTCAAGGTGATCATCTGCGACGCGATCACCGGCGTCTTCGCGCTCGGCCTCTATGTGGTGGCCGCGGCCCTCCTGGTGACCTTGCTGATCCCCAACCTGCCGATGCGCGACCGCAGCCTGATGGGCGCCCAGGCCTCGGAGAAGGACGACGAGACCGTCATCCCCGCCGAGGCGCACCTCTAGGCGGCGGCGTGACGAAGCAGGTCGTGGACGAAAACCTACGGCTTGAGCTGCCCCGCCAGGAACGCCTTGACGCCCTCGCCGTAGGGGGGCCGTAGGGCCTTCATCGGGCCCAGGTCCTTCCTGATCTGCCGGTAGACCGACTTCCTGTGGCTGAACTCGCGGAAGCCGTCGACGCCGTGATAGCTGCCCATGCCCGAGGGGCCGACGCCGCCGAACGGCAGGTCCTCCATGGCCACGTGGAAGATCACGTCGTTGACCGTCACCCCGCCCGAGGTGGTCTGGGCCAGCACCTTGGCCTCCTCGCCCGCATCGTCACCGAAGTAGTAGAGCCCCAGCGGCCGGTCGTGGGCGTTCACATAGGCGATCGCCTCGTCGACGTGCCTGTACGTCATCACCGGCAGCACGGGGCCGAAGATCTCCTCCTGCATCACCTTCATCTGGTCGGTGGGATTGAGGATCAGGGTCGGCGGGATCTTGCGGTGCTCCTGCTGGCTGAAGTCCTCGCCGGCCGGGTTGATCTCGACGATCTCGGCGCCCTTGGCGCGGGCGTCGTCCACATAGCCCTTGATCCGCTCGTAGTGCCGCTCGGCGATCACGGCGGTGTAGTCGGGGTTGTCCTTGATGGTCGGGAACATGGCGGTCACCGCCGAGGTCGCCTCGCGGACGAAGGCGCCCAGCTGGTCGGCCGGCGCCATGACATAGTCCGGCGCCAGGCAGATCTGGCCGGCGTTCATGGTCTTGCCGGCCATGATCCGGGCGGCCGAGGTGGCGTAGTCGGCCGACTTGCCCAGGATCACCGGGCTCTTGCCGCCGAGCTCGAGGGTCAGCGGCGTCAGGTTCGCCGCGGCGGCCTTCATCACGTGGCGGGCGATCGAGGTCGCGCCGGTGAACACCAGGTGGTCGAAGGCCAGTTCGGAAAAGGCCTGGCCCACCTCCGGCCCGCCGGGGAAGACCGCGATCTCGTCCTCGCCGAAGGCCTCGGCGAACATCCTGGCCATCAGCTCCGACGTCGCCGGCGTATATTCCGAGGGCTTGATCATCGCCCGGTTGCCGGCCGCCAGCACCCCGGCCAGCGGGGCGAAGGTCAGGTTCACCGGGAAGTTCCAGGGGCTGATGATCCCCACCACGCCCTTGGGCTGGAAGCGGATCTCGGCCTTGGCGCCCAGGAAGCCCAGGATCGCCGGCGTCGTCTTGCGCCGCTCGGGCTTCATCCAGGTCTTCAGGTGCGCCTTGGCGTGCTTCAGGGGACCCAGCGAGGCGCCCACGTCGGTGATGCCGCTCACCGCCGGCGCCCGCGCCCCGAAGTCCTTGGTCAGCGCCGCCACGATGGCCGCCTCGTTCTTGATCAGCACCCCGATGGCGCGGTCCAGCCGTCCGATCCGCACCTCCAGGCCGGGCGCGCCCTCGGCGATGTTGGCGGCCTTCTGGCGGGCCAGGACGTCGGCCATCCGCTGGACGTCGCCCGCGGCTTCGATCTTGGTTTCCAGGCCCATGACGGTCGTTCCCTCTGCGCGCCGGCACGGTGAACCCCGCGACGACGCGAGACAAGCGCGCCCCTAGGTCAAGCCGCGTCCAGGCCGATGTCCAGCACGCCGGCGGAATGGGTCAGCGCGCCCACGCTGATCACGTCGACGCCGGTCTCGGCGATCGCGCGCACGGTCTCCAGGGTCACGCCTCCGGAGGCCTCCAGCACCGCGCGGCCGGCGACCCGGCGTACCGCCTCGGCCAGATCCTCCAGGCTGAAGTTGTCCAGCATCACCACGTCCGGGCCGTACTTCAGGGCCTCTTCGAGCTGGCCGAGGCTGTCGATCTCCACCTCGACCTTCATCAGGTGGCCGGCGGCGGCCCTCGCCCGGCGCACCGCCTCGCCGACCGAGCCGCAGGCGACGATGTGGTTGTCCTTGATCAGGATCGCGTCATCCAGGCCGAAGCGGTGGTTGACCCCGCCGCCGCAGCGCACGGCGTACTTCTCGAGCGCCCTGAGGCCCGGCGTCA
>Ga0207695_10001752_pt1 | contig 34438 bp, 29 predicted proteins | sample KBSC54metaG_FD_184354 | JGI IMG/M metagenome (GOLD analysis project Ga0207695, IMG submission 184354) | Corn rhizosphere microbial communities from Kellogg Biological Station, Michigan, USA - KBS C5-4 metaG (SPAdes) (version 2) | ecosystem: Host-associated > Plants > Roots > Rhizosphere > Soil... | reverse complement strand
GTTGAACATCTTCATCGCTTCGATGATGCCCAGCGTTTCGCCGGCCTTGACCTGCTGGCCGACCTTGACGAACGCCGGTGCGCCCGGGCTGGCCGAGGCGTAGTAGGTGCCGACCATCGGTGCCTTGACCACATGGCCTTCCGGCACGGCCGGCGTGGCAGGGGCGGCGGCGACGGGAGCGGCAGCCACAGGTGCGGGTGCGGCGACGGCAACGGGGGCTGCGGCGACAGCGACGCCACCCTTGGGTACGCGCGACAGGCGCACGACCTCCTCGCCCTCCTTGATCTCCAGTTCGGCGAGGTTGGATTCCTCAAGCAGGTCGATCAGTTTTTTGATCTTGCGCAAGTCCATGGGTCAAACCTTTTCGTTGCTGCCGCACGGGGCGGCTGGAATGGAAGGAGAAATAGTGTTCTGTTCGGCTCAGGCGGCGCGGCCCAGCCGCGCGATAGCGGCATCGAGCGCAAGCCGGTAGCTGTCCGGCCCGAAACCGCAGACCTGGCCAATGGCCACATCCGCCAGATAGGAGTGGCGACGGAAGGGTTCGCGGGCGTGCACATTGGAAAGGTGCAGCTCGATAAACGGTATCGCCACACCCAGCAGGGCGTCACGCAGGGCGATGCTGGTATGCGTGAAGGCGCCGGGGTTGATCAGGATCAGCGCCACCTGCTCCTCGCGCGCCTGATGCACGCGTTCGATCAGCGCATGCTCGGCATTCGACTGAAAGCAGCTCAGCCCGTGGCCTGCGGCCTTGGCCTGGTGAACCAGCGCGGCGTCGATATCGGCCAGGGTCTGGCGGCCATAGATCTCCGGCTCGCGCGTACCCAGCAGATTGAGATTGGGTCCGTGCAGGACCAGGATTTTCGCCACGCTGTGATCCTGAAACGGCACCTCGGCAGGTGCGGACCGGGCGGAGTGTGCGCGCACTCGGCAATGTTGTCCAGTTCGGCGTAGATCGGCGATGTTTGGTGCAGAAGTGTGAAGAAGTCCGTGCGGCGGCGTATCGAGCGACCCGGAAGCCCCGCTAGGGCTGCTTCAGCCAGCTTTCCAATGTTTCCGCAGGAAGTTGACCTCGCTGCGCGGCCAAGATGCGCCCATCGGCGTCTAAAAGTACGCTAAACGGCAGAACTTCCGCCTCATCCCCGAGCTGCAGGGAGGTGCTTGGGCTCTCCAGCCGACCCATCAGGATCGGGTACGGCACCGGGTGCGCTGCAAGAAAAGGCCGAACGCGCTCAGGATCGTCCATGGCGATGCCAACGACGATCAGCTCCTTTTCGCCGAACTTCGCTTGCGCCTTGGCCAGGGCAGGCATCTCCTGCAGGCAGGGCACGCACCAGGTCGCCCAGAAATTGAGCAGCACGCGCCGGGCGTGGAACTCCGACAGCTGACGCGGCTTTCCATGAACATCCATCAGCGTGAGGTTGGGACGCCCATCACCTATGGTCACCGCTTGCACGCCAGCTGGGACATGCGCCTGCCGACTGGCATGCTGCAGCCAGCCGCCCACGCCTGCTGCGACGACGGCCAGGGCCAGGATGAAGGTATTGCTTCGGCTCAGCATGCAGGCGAGGAAAGGGTCTGGAGGAGTGAGAAACGAGAGATGGTAGCGGTTACTCCAACTCTTTTCTCACTCCTCCCCACTAATCACCTGCTTTGGCGAGCGCCTGCTCCACCAGCGATGCCGTCAGCACCGTCGGCAGCTGATGCCCTTCGCCGCCGCCCTTGGGGAACACCACGTAAAGCGGCACTCCCGGCGTGTGGTACTGCTGCAGGAACGCGGTGATGTCCGGGTCTTCGTTGGTCCAGTCACCCTTCATATAGACGGTGCCGGTCTGCTTGAGCTGGGCACGGAACGCGTCGGTGTCGAGCACCGTGTGTTCGTTGGCCTTGCAGGTGATGCACCAGTCGGCGGTCATGTCGACGAAGACCGGCGTGCCGGCCTTGCGCAATTCCGCCAGTTTGGCCGGCGTGAAGGCAACGACGCCTTCGCTCGTTGCGACACGATTCGTGCCGGCCGGCAGCTTGGCCAACATGTAGACCGGTGCGATGGCCAGCGCCAGCAACACCACGACGAAGACGCGGCTGATCGGCCCGCGCGAACGGCTGCGCTCGAACCACCACAGCGTCATGGCAAGCAGCACCGCGGCCACCAGCAGCAGGCCGACCGCATCCGAGCCGCGCTGGTTTGCCAGCACCCAGGCGAGCCATACCGCTGCGAGGTACATCGGGAAGGCCAGCACCTGCTTTAGGGTTTCCATCCACGCGCCGGGACGCGGCAGCAACCGTGCCACGGCGGGCACAAAGCCAACCGCCAGGAAGGGCAGAGCCAGGCCGACGCCGAGCGCCACGAAAACCAGCAAGGCACTCAAGGTGGGCGCGGCAAAGGCATAGGCCAGCGCGGTGCCCATGAATGGCGCCGTACAGGGGCTCGCGACCACCACAGCGAGCACGCCGGTGAAGAAGTCGCCGACCGGGCCGGACCGGTTCGCCAGCGAGCTGCCTGTATTGCCCAGCGAGGTCCCGAACTGCACCACGCCCGACATCGACAAGGCCACCGCCAACATGATCAGCGCGAGCACGGCGACCACGAGCGGGTTCTGCATCTGCGAACCCCAGGCCTGCTTCAGGGAAATGATGATCAGGCCCAGTGCGATAAAGCTCACCAGTACGCCGGCGGTGTACATCAAGGCATGCACACGACGACTCGCCGGGTTCTCGCCGCTTTCGATCAGGCCGACGGCCTTGATCGACAGGACCGGCAACACGCACGGCATCAGATTCAGCACGAGGCCACCGCCAAGGGCGAGCAGCAGCGCATACCAGAGGCTGACATCGAGCGAGCTTCGGGTTGCGGGCGGCATTTCCGGCGCAGGGCCCGCCGTGGTCTGTCCGCTCGACACGCTTCCGCCGGAAAGATCGACCGACACCGCGCGCGTCATCAGCGGATAGCACAGGCCGCCATCCTGGCAACCCTGGAAACTGGCTTCGATATCGAGCTGCTTGCGCCCAGCGAGATCGCCATCGACGGTGACCGGCAATTCGAGCTGGCCGAAATACACCGTAACCTTGCCGAAATGCGGGTCGTCCTTGCTGGTGCCTTCAGGCCATTGCGGGGTGAGCTTCACGCCATCGACGTTCTTTGCGTGCAGCACGGTCTGATCGCGATACAGGTAATAGCCCTTGGGCATCGTCCAGCGCAGCAGCAACTCGTTCGGCTTGCGCGCCAGTGCCTCGAAACGGAATGCCTCCTCGGCCGCCAGCGGGGCAGCATCCATGCCCGGCGCCGCGGCCGATGCCTGCTTGCTGCCGATCTGGTTCAGCGCGCCACCGAGGGTCTGCGCCGGTGCGGCAGGACCGGCCTGCGCCGTGCCCGCCGGCAACGGCAGGTCGAGTTTCTCGGTGTGCGGCGGGTAACAGATTTTCGGTTCGACTTCGTGGCAACCCTGGTATTGCACGCTCACACTCAGGCGCGTCGTGCCAGGCGCCACTGTGTAGGGAATGCTCGCATCGACGTTGTGGTGATAGGTCTCCACGTCGCCCAGGTATTCGTCATGATGCTTTTCGCCGTCGGGCAGCGTCGCTTCGCCCAAAGTGATGCCATCGCCACCCTTGAACTTCATGCGGCCGCGATAGAGGTAGTAGTCCTGCGCGATCGTCCAATGCAGTTTCACCACGCCGGGTGTATTCGTATCGGTGCTGAGCTTGTACGCCTCGGTTACCGGCAGCAGGTTGTCGGTGTCTTGCGCAAATACCTGCGCTGCACCGAACAGAAGTGCGAAAGGAACCAGTACGCGGGCGGCCAGACGGCCAAAAGAACGGAAACGCATTGCAACTCCAACCGTGAGGCCCACGCCGGGGAGCGTGGAGCGGCGATTATGACCTATTCGCTGGATACGTCTTTTCGGTTACGTGGTTCAGGCTTCGTCGGCGATGGGCTCGGGCAACGGTACCGGGGAGCGCCCCGTCGTCAGTGCCACGCCCAGCAGGATCACCACGCAGGCAATGACCATGCTGGCGGTGATGGTTTCCTTCAGGAACAGCCACCCCCACAGCACGCCGAACACCGGGATCAGATAGAGCACGGTCATCGTCCGTGCGGTACCGGCGTGTGCGATCAGGCGAAAGAACAACAGCATGGCGAAGGCAGTGCAGGCCACGCCCAGCGCCACGGTGGCCAGCCACGCCGGCATCGACGGGTTTTGTGCCGGCCAGGCCCAGATGGTCGTCGGCGCCAGCACGATGGCGGCCACGATCTGGCTGCCACCCGCCGATGTCATCGGTGACACGTCGCGCAAACGGCGGCGGCTGTAATGCACCGAAAAGGCATAGCACACCGTCGCGCCGACACAGGCGGCCATGGCCCACAACGAGCCATGATCGAGCGTGGCGCCACCGGTATTGCCACCGATCAGCCACAGCACCCCGGCCAGGCCGACGATCAGGCCGAGCGTGCGCATGGCATCGAGCCTCTCGCCCAACCACAGCCAGCCCGATGCGGCCACCAGCAGCGGGGTGATCGCGTCGAAGATCGACGACAGGCCGGCCGGCAAATGACGCGCCGCCAACGCAAACAGCACAAACGGCAACGCCGAATTGGTAATGCCGGCGATCACGATCGGTCGCCAGTGCGCGCGCCATTCGGCCAGATGTGAGCGTGACGCCATCAAGGGCACGAAGCACAACGCAGCGACGATCGCGCGCATGCCGGCGAGTGCCATGACGCCGAATGGATCGGCGGCCATGCGCATGAACAGGAACGACCCGCCCCAGAGGGCGCCGAGCAGAATCAGGCTGGCGATGTCGCGCGGTTTCATGGGGTTCTCGATTCCATGGATGTCGTGATTGAAAGGAGCCGAAGAACCTCAGTTTTGTCGTTATCCCGGCGAAGGCCGGAATGACGAATAGGAGAGGTTTTCAGAGATGTACCGCTCCCACAAAATTTCGGATTTCCGGCGCGGCGTCAGCCTTGCTTGGCGCCATGACCAAACAAATGCTTCCGCTCTTCCTCGCTGATGTGCCTGCGCACGTATGAACTCTCCACGCCTTCGTACGTGCGCACGGTGGCCGGTCGCGCGGCGATGGCGTTGAACCAGCGCTCCAGATGCGGAAAATCGCCGAGCGATTGGCCGTGTCCCTCATGCGGAACGATCCACGGATAGGCAGCGATATCGGCGATGGTGTAGTCGTCGCCGGCAATGAACTGACGGTCCGCGAGACGATGATTGAGCACGCCATAAAGACGTGCCACTTCCCGCGTATAGCGGTCGATCGCATACGGCACGGGTTCGGGCGCGTAGATATTGAAATGCCCGATCTGCCCAGCCATCGGCCCGAGGCCGCCGACCTGCCAGAACAACCACTGCAGCACCTCAAGCCGGCTGCGCGTGTCCTGCGGCATGAAGCGGCCGGACTTTTCGGCCAGGTAAAGCAGGATCGCACCGGACTCGAACAGGCTGATCGGCGCACCGCCGCCCAGGGGCGCGTTGTCGACAATGGCGGGAATCTTGTTGTTCGGCGAGATGGCCAGGAAATCGGGCTGGAACTGCTCGCCCTTGCTCAGGCTGATCGGCTTGAGGTGATAGGGCAGCCCGGTCTCCTCGAAAAACAGCTTGATCTTGAGACCGTTGGGGGTGGCGGCGAAATACAGGTCGATCATGAGTCGGCTCTCTCGGGCGGAATGGGGTCACTGTAGATGGCATCGGTGGACTTGCAAAAGATCCACAATGAGGCAAATCTTGTAGTCCACTTCGGGCGCTGGCCATGAGACATCTTTTCGAGTTTCCACTGGAATTGCCCGAACCGGGGTCACGCCAGCGCCAGGCAGCATTGCATGGGCAATTGCGTGCGGCGATTCTCGATGGCCGGCTCAAGCCCGGACTTCGCTTGCCCGCTACCCGCGAACTGGCGCAGTCGCTGGGTGTATCACGCAACACGGTGGTTGCCGCATATGACTTGCTGCTCAGCGAGGGCTATGTGGTGGCGCGTCATGGCGCGGGCAACTACGTCGCCGACATGGCGGCCAGGCCGGCGGCGAAGCCAGCTTCGCTGCCCGATGACAGTCGCCTGGCCACGTACTGGCGCAAACAGGCCATCGTGCAGGCCCCGCCGCCTTTGTCGTTTGCCTATGATTTTCGTGTCGGCACGCCCGATATGTCGCAGTTCCCTTTCGAGGTGTGGCGCAGCCTGTCTGCCCGCGCGTTGCGCGCCTTGTCGAAATCACCGTCCATTTACGCACCACCCCAGGGGCAGCCGGCGCTGCGCGAAGCGATCGCGCGACACGTGTCGTTCGCCCGCGCGGTGGCCTGCGAGCCGGACGATATTCTGGTCACCAGCGGTGCGCAGCAGGCGTTTGACTTGCTGGCGCGCGTGTTGGTGACGCCGGGGCGTACCGTGGTGGCGGTGGAGGATCCGGGCTACCCGCCGCTGCGCGCTGCCTTCGAGGCGGCCGGTGCCGAAATCGTATCGGTGCCGGTCGATGCGCAAGGCCTGGTGGTGGAGAAGATTCCGTCCAGGGCGAGCATCGTCTACGTCACGCCATCGCATCAGTTCCCTGTGGGCATGGCCTTGTCGCCATCGCGCCGCACGGCCCTGCTCGATTTCGCCCAGGCCCATGGCGCTACGGTGATCGAAGACGACTACGACGGCGAATTTCGTTACGGGGGGCGTCCGCTCGATGCGCTCCAGACGCTCGATCGCAGCGGTACCGTCTGTTACGTGGGCACCTTCTCCAAATGCCTGTTTCCGACCTTGCGGCTGGGCTATGTCGTGATGCCGCCGTGGCTGCATGCGGCGATGGCGCAGGCCAAGCACCTGAGCGATCGGTACGGCGATTTGCTGGCACAGGAAACGCTCGCCGCATTTATCGCCGAAGGGCATCTGGTGCGACATATACGCAAGATGCGGAAAATCTATGCCGAACGACGCCAATGCCTGCTCGATGCATTACAGCGGCACGCGCAAGGTTATCTGCAAGCCATGCCTGCCGATGCGGGTTTGCATTTGACGGCGTCGGCATCCTCATCGGTCGACATCGCCGCATTGATCGGTGCGGCGGCGGAGCAGGGCATTCGCGTGGAGAGCCTGCGCGACTACGCATGGGGGCCTGGCTTGCACGGTATTCCGTTTGGTTTCGGCTTGATCGAAGCCGGGCGCATCGATGCGGCTATCGCCAAGGTGGTGGCGCTGATCGCGCGCCAGGAAGTGGTCCAGTAGTTTTTCCCACAGGTGGCGCTTACGTGGCGGTCACAGCGTCGCCAGCATGCGCGCATCTTCACTCCGTGGCCGATTCCGATGCGTTATCTGACTTTGTTGCTGTGTCTGCTTGCCTTTGCCGTCAATTGTCATGCGGCCGATAGCGGTCAGCAGCGCGCGGAGGCTGCCGGCCGCAGTCTTGTCGGTACGCCCGCGCCGGCGATGGTACTCAAGACGATCGATGGCCAGGCCATCGATCTGGGCAAGCTCTACGGCAAGAAGGCGGTGTATCTCAAATTCTGGGCGACCTGGTGCGTGCCCTGCCGCGAGCAGATGCCGCATCTGCAACGTACCTACGAAGAAGCGGGCCCGGACATGGCGGTGATCGCCATCGACGTGGGGTTCGATGACAGTGTCGAAGAGGTGCGCAAGTATCGACATGACGTAGGCCTGACCATGCCGATCGTGTTCGACGACGGTTCCCTGGGCGAGGCCTTCCATTTGCGCGTCACGCCGCAGCATGTAGTGATTGGCCGTGACGGACGCATTCTTTATGTGGGGCACGAAGCCAATGCCCGCCTCGATGCCGCCTTGCTCGCCGCCCGCACCTCGACCCCTTTGCCGGTGGTTGCGACAAAGGCGGCCGCGGTGGCCGAGAAGCCCATCGGTATGGGCGATAGCGTGCCCGATGCCAGCGTCACCACCCTGGCCGGCAAATCCTTCCCGCTGCACGATGCCGCCAAGCCGACGGTGCTGGTTTTCCTCTCGCCCTGGTGCGAGAGCTATCTGGCCAAGAGTCGCCCGCAGCTGTCGCAAAGCTGCCGCGGCATGCGCGAACAGGTCGAAGCCCTGGCTCAGAAGCGGACCGACCTGCGCTGGCTGGGGGTGGCCTCGGGCTTGTGGGCGGCCCGGGATGATCTGGTCGACTACAAGAAAACCTACCGGGTAGAGATTCCGCTGACCCTGGATGCGTCCGGTGCGCTTTTCCGCAGTTTCCGGGTGATGCACGTGCCAACCGTGGTGCTGGTCGATGCCCAGGGCCGAGTGACCCGGCGCATCGAGGCCACCGATGGCGATCTGGCCGAGGCCCTGCCGCGCTGAAGCGGCTGGATTCAGGAAGAACCTGCGGCCACCCAGGCCAGATAGGCCTCATGGCCGCGCTCGACCGGGACGGCGATCAGCTCCGGCAGCTCGTAGGGGTGGAGCTCCAATAGCCGCGCTTTGAGGGTCTCAAAGCGGTCGGCCGTTGTCTTGATCAGCAACAGGACCTCGCTGTCCCTGGTCACTTTTCCCTCCCAGCGGTAGACCGAAGTGACTCCCGGCAGGCAATTGACGCAGGCCGCCAGGGACTCCCCGACCAGCCGTTCAGCGAGCTGGGAGGCGGCTTCCGGGTCGGGACAGGTGCAGTAGCAAAGCAGGATCTGGCTCATCGGATCAGCCTAGCCGGCCTTGAAAGGGCCGGCCAGCTCCCCCACTAGGTTTGCAGGTTCGAAGGACGCGATACCTCTTGCGAGGGGATTCTGCATCGTTAGAATTGGCACTCACCGACGGCGAGTGCTAACAATGTGGTCTCCACATCGCGCCCCGTCCCGAATTTTTTCAACCCAATCCCATAGCTGGAGCCATCCATGAGCAAACTGCGTCCGCTGCACGACCGCGTCATCGTCAAGCGCCTGGAAGAGGAGCGTGTCTCCGCCGGCGGCATCGTCATCCCCGACAGCGCCACCGAAAAGCCGACCCGCGGCAAGGTTATCGCTGCCGGTACCGGCCGCATCCTGGAAGACGGCAATGTCCGTCCGATGTCGCTGAAGGAAGGCGATGTGGTGCTGTTCGGCAAGTACGCCGGCCAGGAAATCAAGATCGACGGCGAAGAGCTGGTCTTCCTGAAGGAAGACGACATCGTTGCGGTGATCGAAGGCTAAAAGCCGGAAGAGAGTGAAGAGGATCGACAAGTGAGTTGTGCGCGCCATCGCGAACACTCCCTTACTCCTCAGGTCCGCTCTCTCTTATTCCTCACTCCTATTCACTAATTTTCTAAGGGTTTTCAGATATGGCAGCTAAAGAAGTACGCTTCGGCGAAGACGTTCGCGCTCGCATGCTCAAGGGTGTCAACACCCTGGCCAATGCGGTCAAGGTCACCCTGGGTCCGAAGGGCCGCAACGTCGTGCTCGAGAAGAGCTTCGGCGCACCGACGGTGACCAAGGACGGCGTGTCCGTCGCCAAGGAAATCGAACTGGCCGACAAGTACGAGAACATCGGCGCACAGATCGTCAAGGAAGCCGCTTCCAAGACTTCTGACGTCGCCGGCGACGGCACCACCACCGCCACTGTGCTCGCACAGGCGTTCATCCAGGAAGGCCTGAAGGCTGTGGCCGCCGGCATGAACCCGATGGACCTGAAGCGCGGTATCGACCAGGCCGTGTCCAGCGCCGTTGCCGAGCTGAAGAAGCTCTCCAACCCGACCGCTGACGACAAGGCGATTGCCCAGGTCGGCACCATCTCGGCCAACTCCGACGCCAACATCGGCGACATCATCGCTACCGCGATGAAGAAGGTCGGCAAGGAAGGCGTGATCACGGTTGAAGAAGGTTCGGGCCTCGAGAACGAGCTCGACGTCGTCGAAGGCATGCAGTTCGACCGCGGCTACCTGTCGCCGTACTTCATCAACAACCAGCAGAGCCAGCAGGTCGAGCTGGACGATCCCTTCATCCTGATCCACGACAAGAAGGTGTCGAACGTTCGCGAACTGCTGCCGGTGCTCGAGGCCGTTGCCAAGGCCGGCAAGCCGCTGCTGATCGTTGCCGAGGAAGTCGAGGGCGAAGCCCTGGCGACGCTCGTCGTCAACACCATCCGCGGTATCGTCAAGGTCGCCGCCGTCAAGGCGCCGGGCTTCGGCGATCGTCGCAAGGCCATCCTGGAAGACATCGCCATCCTGACTAACGGCCAGGTGATCTCCGAGGAAGTCGGCCTGCAGCTTGAGAAGGCCACGATCAACGATCTGGGCCGTGCCAAGCGCGTCGTCATCACCAAGGAAAACACCACCATCATCGACGGTGCCGGCGAAGCCGAGCGCATCCAGTCGCGCATCGGCCAGATCAAGGCGCAGATCGAAGAGACTTCTTCGGACTACGACCGCGAGAAGCTGCAGGAGCGTGTGGCCAAGCTGGCTGGCGGCGTTGCCGTCATCAAGGTTGGCGCTGCGACCGAAGTCGAGATGAAGGAAAAGAAGGCTCGCGTCGAAGACGCCCTGCACGCGACCCGCGCTGCAGTGGAAGAAGGCGTGGTGCCGGGCGGTGGCGTGGCACTGATCCGCTCGCTGAAGGCCCTCGAAGGCCTGAAGGGCGCCAATGCCGACCAGGACCTGGGTATCGCCATCACCCGTCGCGCACTGGAAGCTCCGCTGCGCGCCATCGTGTCGAACGCCGGTGACGAGCCGTCGGTCGTGCTGAACAAGGTGAAGGAAGGCAACGGTAACTTCGGTTACAACGCTGCTACGGGTGAGTTCGGCGACATGATCGCCTTCGGCATCCTGGACCCGACCAAGGTCACCCGTTCGGCCCTGCAGTTCGCTGCCTCGGTCGCCGGCTCGATCATCACGACCGAAGCGGCCGTGACCGAAGTGCCGAAGAAGGACGAGGGTCACTCGCACGGCGCGCCGGGCGGTGGCATGGGCGGTATGGGCGGTATGGACTTCTAAGTCCTCGCGCTACTGCTGCATTTGTTTGGAGAAAACCCCGCCTTGTGCGGGGTTTTCTTTTGAAGAGCATTCCCACTCGTTCCAACCGTCTCCCCCGGCGAAGCCAGGGAGCGGGAGCAACGCGAGGCGAGTTTGAAATGGGTCGGCTTTAGCCCTGGCTTGCCGGGGGAGCGGGCTGTGTGAGGGGCGGGTGCTCGCAGGGAACGTCCCGATTTTCACCCACCCACAACTGCCTTGGCCTCAAGAAACGATTCCAACCCAAACATTCCTCCTTCGCGACCAACACCCGAAGCCTTGTAGCCGCCAAACGGCGCCAATGGCTCGTGCTGCAGACTGTTGATCTTCACCCCGCCAGCCTGCAATCGCGAAGCGACGCGGCGTGCTCGATCGCTATCGGACGAAAACACGTAGGCTTGCAGCCCATACGCCGAATCATTGGCGATCGCGACGGCTTCTTCATCGTCGCGGTAGGTGATGATGCTGAGCACCGGCCCGAAAATTTCTTCCCGTGCGATGGTCATGTCGTTGCGTACCCCAGCAAAGACGGTCGGTTTGACGAAATAGCCAGACTCGATGCCGTCTGGTCGCCCTGCGCCACCTGCGATCAGCATGGCGCCTTCCTCCTGGCCTATCTGGATGTAGCGCTGCACGCGCTCGTACTGCATCGCGCTGATCATTGGGCCGATTACCGTTTGCGGATCGCGCGGGTTTCCCACCTTGATGTTTCCCGCCGTATGCTGGACCAGTGCAATGACGTCCTCCAGTCGGGGCGCAGGCACAAGAATACGCGTGCCCGCCACGCAAGCCTGTCCGCTGTTTTGCAGGCCAGCCTGGATCGCCAACGGTACGGCATGAGAAAAGTCGGCGTCGTCGAGAATGATCGCTGGCGATTTACCGGTGAGCGCCAGGCTGACGCGTTTCATGCTGTCGATAGCCGCGCGTGCGATCGCTTTGCCGGTCGGCGTAGAGCCGGTGAAGGAAATTTTCGCGATATCCGGGTGCGTGCTGAGCGTTGCACCTACGGGATCGCCACGGCCGATCACCATGTTGACGACCCCTGGCGGCAGTCCCGCTGCGTGCACGGCTTCGATCACGGCCTGGGCCTGGATCGCACCGAGTTCGCTAGGCTTGATCACCACCGCACATCCGGCTGCGATGGCGTAGGCCAGCTTGCTGCAGATCGAACCGGCTACGCTGTTCCATGGTGTGATCAATGCCGATACGCCGACCGGTTCCATCGTTACGCTGGCGGTGCCGATCTGGCGAATCAAAGGGTAGGCGTCCAGCGTTTCGGCGGCATGCCCAAAGCAGGCCGCTGCGTATTCACTGGCCCATGTCGCGCGTTGCGGCGGTGCGCCGTATTCGTCGACAGTGGCTTCTCGGATGGCCGGCAGGTGTTCGCGTACGGCATGCTCCAGCCGCCGCAGCATCGCGAGGCGCTCCTGTTTGCTGCTGCTGGAAAAATGGCGTTGTGCTCTGTTTGCAGCCTCGATGGCATGCAACACGTCGCCTTGTCCGGCAAGACGCAATGTGCCGAGCACGGTCTCGGTGCTGGGGTTGACGATGTCCATCGTCTCGCCGCCCAGTGTCTCGACGAAATGCCCGTTGATATACGAATGCTTTAACTCACGCATGGAAGCCTCCAGGGCTGTTGCCTGTCTGGAAGTATGGTGTCGCGCATTGAACCGATAAATGGCTAGAATTGGGACGAGTCATCCCGGAAATTGAATCAATGTATAAGTCGGGCCTCACCGAACTGGATGCGATTCTCGCCGTGGCGCGGCGTGGCAGCTTCAAAGCGGCAGCCGATGAATTGCAGATGTCGACAACGGCGTTGAGCAATGCAGTGGCCGGCATGGAAAAGCGCCTGGGCGTGCGCCTGTTCCACCGAACCACGCGTAGCGTCGCGTTGACCGAGACCGGCGAGCAGTTTGTTGCGCAGGTAGCACCGGCGTTGTCGGATATCCATGGCGCGATGGCCAACGCGAGCAGCCGCCAGCAGAACATGTCTGGCAGCTTGCGCATCAATACCTCGTTGGGTGCGGCGCGCCGTGTATTCCGCCCGATTCTTGCCGAATACGTGCGACGCTATCCGGCTGTCAGCATCGACGTGGTAACCAATGGGCGATTGGTCGATGTGATTGGCGAGGGTTTTGATGCAGGCATCCGCGTGGCCGACCTGGTGCCGCGCGACATGATTGCGGTGCCCATAGGTCAGCCGTTTCGTATGACGGTGGTGGGTTCCAAGGCTTACTTCGCCCGGCGCAAGCGACCGCAGACTCCCATGGATCTTGCGGATCATCTTTGTATCCGGACGCGAATGCCTACGGGAGTCCCCGTCGGCTGGGAGTTCGTGCGACGCGGCTCGCCACTCACCATCGACGTGACCGGTCCGCTTGTGCTGGACGAAGCGTTGCTGATGTACGAAGCGGCTCGCGATGGCCTGGGCCTGGCCATGCTTGCTGATTGGTACGTCAAGGACGATCTGAAGAAAGGGCGACTGATCAGCGTGCTGGACGACTGGATGCCAGCGTATCCGCCGTTGAGTCTTTACTACTCGGGTCGTCGTAATGTTCCGGCGCCGTTGCGTGCCTTGATCGAGTTGATCCGCGAACTGGGCTTGCCAGCATAGAAAAACCCCGAGGTTACCCTCGGGGTTTTGACTGTCGAACTCAAAAACCGTTTGGCTTATTCGCTGTCTGGCTTATTCGCCGCTGGCGGGAGCTTCGGCTGCGCCACCGGCGCTGCTGTCCTTCGTAGCGGGAGCCTTCTTGGCCTTGTGATGCTTCGCGGTCTTGTGCGCGGCCGGCTTGGCGGCGGCGTCACTGGCGGCGGCATCACCGGTCTGAGGTGCCGAACCCTTCATCGCGTCTTGCTGCTGCACGGCCGCGCCGGAATTCGCGCTGGCATCGGCCGGGGCGTTCTGCGCAAAGGCGGAAGCGGACAGGACGGAAGCAGCAATGAAAGCGGCGAGCATGGTCTTGCGCATGGATGAACCTCCAGAGTGGGAAACCAGGACAAGATGTCCTTGGTTGGTTTCCAACTTAGATGCACGCATCCGACTGTTTGCTGAACCGAGTTGGCGTGCGTCAGCAAGTAGACAGCTCACTGAATAAAGGGAAACGTCCTTCTTAAAAAAACGATAACGACGACTTGATTTGTTCCATGTCAGGCACGTTGATCGTTTTCAACCAGTTGCGACCTCGCACACTCGAGGCCGATAGAACACCAGGTTGCAGAGCAGCACAGCGGATGCAGCAAGCATGGCCGAATCCCAGCCGCTTACTTCAGCAAGCCATCCCCAAAGCAGGCCGCCGGCAGCCATGCCTCCGAAGGCGCTCGTCATGTAAGCGGCCAACGCACGTCCCCGATAGGACGCTCCGGAATGATGGTGGACGGCGACGTTCAATGTTGAAAACAACATCAGCCACATCGCACCTGCTGTTGTTACAGTCGCGATGAGGTGCCCTCGGGGTTGCCATGCCACGAACAGCAGGCAGATGGCAAAAATGCCGCTACAGATGTTCAGCAGATGATCTGGACTGAGTGCCTTGACCAGGCGCGGCCGAATCAGTGCCGCCACAAGGCCGCCACCGCCGAAAGCCCCCAGCAACCTTACGTATGCAGCCGGACCATGTTGCTCGGGAGACGCGATGACCGGCAATAGCGCAAGCAGCGCGCTGGTAGGAAGGCCAACCCCTATCGCGCGCAAGCAAAGACGGCCAAGCCAGCGTCGGGCGCTTGGATCGATGGGCGCGAGCGTTGCGGTGTTCCTCGGTATGGCGACCGGCTGATGCGTAGGCGGTCGCTGCAACGCTATGAAGAGAACAAGGGTGGCGATGGTGTTGTACAAGAACGCACACCAGATACCCCATGCCGAGATAAGCAGGCCCGCAATCAGCGGGCCGATAGTGCGGGCCAGGTTGAACGCAACACTGCTCAAGACAATGGCCGCGGACAGGTGGCGTAACGAGACGATTTGTCCGATACCTGCCTGCCATGCGGGATTGCGGAGTGCGACACCCGCGCCCATAAGACCGGTCAGTATCAGGAGCGCACGCGGGCCCGGTGCATCCAGGCACATCAAGGCCAGCAACGCCACACTGGTCAACAGGATCCAGCCCTGCGACAGGCGTTGAACACGCCGGTAGTCGAAACGATCGATCAACCACCCACTGGCATAAGACAGCAACAATACGGGCAACGACGATGTGACATGGGCCAGCGCGACGACCTGCGGCCCATGTTTCTGTTCGACAAGCCACCATGCGACAGCAACGGACTGTGCCCAATATCCTGTATGTGCCGCTGCCGTGGCGAGCCAGAGTCTACGGAACGTTGGCAGGCTCAGTGGGGCGAGGGCACCGTCAGATAGCGATCTCATGAGGGCGCCGTTGGGTGCGTCCGCTCATTGCACATGTCATGGATGCGTTCTGCCAACTGTAGATCCAATGCCGGCAGCCCCACGCAGGTAACCAGGCAGCGGGATGTTGTGGCGTGGGCCGGCAAGGGCATGTGCGGATAGAAATTGGCGATGTCGTACCTGGCTTTTTCTTCGTTCAACGAGAGGCCTTGCCGAGAAAAATATAGCGCCAGGCTTTGTGAGCCGCGCGATGCCACCGTTGCAACGTCATCGCACGCGACAGTTCCCAGCAGAAGTGTTTCGCGGATCAATGGCCTCGGCGTTTCGTCGCCTCCCAGGTGCAGCACGATAGCGTCACCGGCAACTTCATCAGACCGAAACAAGGGTGTTGCTGCATTGGTAGCTGTAATGACGAGATGGCAGATGGCAAGGTCTTCAGCGCAGCCGGCAATGACGGAGCAGGGCGCCTCGGAAAACGCATCAACCAACGCCGTGACGCTTTGATCGGTAAGCGCCTTCACATAGATACGGTCGAGGCGCTCACCGCAATGCGCCATGAGGTCGGCAATTGCTCTGGTAGCCACCGCGCCGGTACCGAATATGAAAACGCGTAGGCCATCGACGCCAGGCCGGTAAGTCTCGGCGGCAATGGAAGCATATGCGCCGGTGCGCGCCGCGGAAATCTCCGTGCCATCCATGATGCATAGAGGCTGCATGCTCAGCTTGTCGAACAGCAATAGTGTCGACTGCGAGCGTGGCTGCCCGGCACGCCGGTTATAGGCGTTCGAGCCTACGATCTTTACGGCGCCATGCTTCTGGTTCACGGCTGTGAGCGTGCTCAATTTCCAGTTGAGTCGTTCGCCAGATTCCGGCCAGGGTTTGGCCTGGTCGCCGATGAGCGAGGTCAGCTCGTCGGAATGGGGAGTGAGTACGGACTTGCAGCCATAAGTGTTGCCACTATGGAAAGACAGCAGCGCCTCACGTACCAGCGCGCCGATATCACGGGATGATAGCGACGCCTGTTTATGGGATGGGCGAAGGTCCCAGGGGCCCGCGCAAAAAACGCGCGGCGAAGCGGTGAGTGAATTACCTGGAAATTCGTGAGGCATGTGGCCCTCCATGGCCTGCCGAGATGAGTGGCGGATCGTGCTGTCGGTATGAAGGCTGCACGAGACACAGCTCGCGAACCTATCCGCATAGCTTTCCGCATCTGCACAAGATGAAAAAGAGCGATGAAGAAGTTGCGCTTGTCGTCTCTGAGCGCCTGGGTTGGTAGCCTTTGAAGCAAGAGAGCCAGCTGAAATCATTCAACGCCGGACTTTCAAGTCTGGCGCAGAGGCTAATTCAATAATTCGCCTGGATGGCGTCCCGGTGTATGGAGCGACTACTGATGCGCACCGGCAGCGGCGCGCGCGCCTTGCAGGGGATCTTCGCTGGCCACGCCTGTCTCGCCCGCCGGCCACTGGGCATGCGGCAGCAAGGGGTCGAGCTTGCCCTTCATTCTCAAGAGCGCGACGTTTGCCATCCCATGGTCGAGCGACTGCTCGGCTGTATCCTCAGGCTGGAGCGGCGCATTGGGTGCCCGCGTCAGTGTTGCCAGTTGCGGCGCCAGCACTTGCGTCAAGGCGAAATACGCGTCGTCATGTATTCCCGCCCGTTCGAGCAGTTTGCCGGGCAGCATCCACGAAGCCAGGTCTTCACGTTCGGCATTGCCGGGATTGCGCGGGTCGACCAGTAGCCATGTGCCTGCCTGGCTAAGCATATCTTTGCCGTCGACGAAGCCGGCTTTGTTGTACATGTCGGTCAGGCCAGGCAAATGGTCGCCGTAGAACATCAGCAGCGTCGGGCGTTCGCGTTTGGCCAGGAGATCCGCCAGGCGGCCAAGCTCCTGATCGGCATGTTTCATGTGATAGAGGTAATTCTGGGTCTCCAGCTTGGCCTTGCCGGTCACCCCGTCGGGAACGGGTATCGCATCACGCTCTGCTGTATCGACACCGGGACTGTCGTCATAAGGGCCGTGCGCTTCGATGCTGATGGCAAACAGCAACTGCGGTGGGCCTGCGTCCTTCAGCTGGGTCATGATCTCGTCGGTCATGGCGCGATCGGACATGTACTTGCCATCCATCGCCGCATCTTTGGGAAACGACGACTGCGAGACGAAGCGATCGAAACCTATCGCCTTGAACGCGCTGCTGCGGTTCCAGAAGGTTGGGTCGTTGCCGTGGATCGCTACCGTTTCATAGCCGTGTGCACGCAGCGTGCGCACCATGCCAGGCACGACTTTCGAGTTCATTTGCAGATACGGAAACTGCATGCTGCCGAAATAACGCAGCGATAAACCGGTAAGCACTTCGAACTCGGTGCGGATGGTGCCACCGCCGAACGTCGGCACGTGCAGCGGGCCGCTGCTGCCCTGCGCGGCGAGCCGGCGAAGATTGGGCGTCAGGTCGGCGTGTTCGTAGCCCTTGACGATGCTGGGATCGAAGAACGATTCGCTCTGGATTATCACGATATCCGGTGCTTCGCCCTGCGTCTGGGGATCGACCTGCATGCGCTGGCGCAGCTGTTGATCGGCCTGTCCGATGACCTGCATCGCAGCATTCGGATCGCCTTTCTTGTGCTGCTGGCGTGCCTGGTCGAGGTGGAACATCACCAGGGAACTGACCAGGCCGGAGTGTTCGGCGGTACCGGTAGCCGACCACGGCTCCATCCACAGGCGCTTGCCGTTGTACATATGCGCCCAGCCGGGGACGCCGGCCAGCAAGGTGCCGAACACGGCAAGCAAGAGCGCACCGGCGGCGATGCGCTTGCCGTGTGTGCGCCGATGGAACAGCGTGGGCTCCCACTTCCATATCCCGACGACGATCGCCACGCCTAGGGCGATGCCCAGGTAGGGCCAGGGACTCGAAGGCAGGTAGCCGCCCAGCAGGTGCAGGCCGCCTTTGTGCAATTGGCTGACCATGCCGAAATCCTGCGGCATCAGCGGCACATTGAGGTTGGCGATCTTCAGCTTGTTGACCGCGTAGATCACCGTTTGCAGCAAGAAGGACACGCCGAACGACAACATCGCCCGTCGCGTCAGGACCAAGAGCAGCAAGGCGAGCAGCAGGCCGGGCAGGGCGTTGGCGAGCAGGAACCATGGTTGCTGAAACACCTGTGCCGGAGCCACGCCCACACCGCCATCGACCACCCCGGTCAGCAGCACGAACGCGCAGGCCAGCAGCAGCGGCCAGACGATCCGCCAGGCGGTCGTTTCGCGCCAGTCGAGACGCGCGGAAGTCGCGGATTTTTCGATGTTTTGACGCATCGCGGGTTTGGCTGTCATCGCGTGGGAGCAAAACTGTAATCATTTGGATATGAACCAAATGTAGCGGCAGGAGTTTGCGGTGCTCCGATGTTCAGCTGCAAAAACCGCGATCTGACGCCAAAAACACGAGCCGATGAGGCGAGGTTCACAAGCGAGACCTCCGCTGCAACTCTGCGGCACAATGGCGCGATGGCCGTTTCTTCCGAATCCATGGCGCTGCGAGCGCTGATCCATGACCGCTACGGCGAGTTGATCGCGCGTTGTCGTGCCGTTGGCGTGCCGTTGCACGACGATGCAGGCGTAGCCGAACGCATCCGCAGGACTTTGCTGGCCAGTGACTTTGCGTTCGATGCCTGGTTGCGGCAACCGCAATTATTGGCGCCTCAAGGCCTGGAGCGCCTGCGTGCCGGCGGCGATGCGGGTACCCGCATAGAGAGCCTCAAGCTCAGCGCCGACGAAGGCGAGTGCATGTCGGCGCTGCGGCGCTTTCGCCATGCAGAGGCCTTGCGTCTGGTCTTTCGCGACGTCAACGGCCTGGACGAGCTGTCGGACACGCTATCGGCGACCAGCGTGCTCTACGAGGCCTTGCTCGGTGCGGCGCTCGGTTGGGGCGAACAGGCCATGGCGGCTCGCTATGGCCATAGCCGCAGCCATGACGGCGTATTGCAGCGAATGGTCGTGCTGGGCTTTGGCAAGCTCGGCGGCAGCGAGCTGAATTTTTCTTCGGACATCGACCTGGTGCTGGCCTATCCGCACAGCGGCCAGAGCAATGGTGCCCGCGCGCTGGACAATAGCGAATACTTCGTACGCCTGGGGCGGCAACTGGTGCGCCTGCTCCATGAGCCGACCGTGGATGGCATTTGCGCACGTGTCGATCTGCGCCTGCGGCCGTTCGGCAATGCCGGGCGGCTGGCATTGCCGTTCAGCGCGATGGAACAGTACTACCAGAGCGAAGGGCGCGACTGGGAGCGATATGCCTGGATCAAGGCGCGCCCGGTAGCCGGTGACCGCAATGCCGGCAAGCAGCTGCAGGAGCAGTTGCGGCCGTTTGTCTACCGCAAGTATCTCGATTACACCGCGTTTGCGGGGCTGCGCGAAATGAAGTCGCTGATCGACGCGGAAGTCGCGCGCAAGGATCTGGCCGACAATCTGAAGCTCGGTCCAGGCGGTATTCGCGAGATCGAATTTATCGTGCAGCTGACCCAGCTGATCCGTGGCGGCCGTGAGCCCAGCCTGCGTGTACGTGGGCTGCTTCCCGCTTTGACGGCTTGCGAGGCACGCGGACATATCGCTGCGGTGCGTGCCAAGGCTTTGCGCGAAGCCTATGTCGTTCTGCGTCGCGTGGAAAATCGCGTGCAGATGCTGCGCGATGCGCAAACGCATGATATTCCCGAAGACGATCTCAGCCGCGAGCGCATAGCGCGCGGTCTCGGGCATGAGCATTGGCAGGAACTGGAACAGGTCCTGGCCTATCATCGCAGCATCGTCAGTGAGGAATTTGCCGCAGTACTGATGCCCCAGGGCGGCCGTGCGGCGAGCGCGCCGGTAGAAGATGTCACACTATGGCGACGTGCGTGCGCCGGCGATGTCGATGCGGCAGCGGCTGAGGGTGCCGGTTTCGTGCCGGGTATCGACGTGGCCGATGCGCTGATGAAATTGCCGCAGGCGGCAGCCGTACGCGCCATGGCCCAGCCCTCGCGCGAGCGGCTCGATCGCCTGATGCCGCAGCTGTTTATCGCCGCGCGTGCCAGTGCGGCGCCGGCGGCGTGCCTGTTGCGCTTGTGCCGCCTGGTACAGGCGGTAGCGCGGCGTTCGTCGTATCTCGCCCTGCTGGAAGAGCAACCTGCGGCACGCAAACGCCTGGCAGGGCTGTTTGCCGAAAGCGCTTTTCTTGCCGAACGAGTGATCGCGCAACCACTATTGCTCGACGACGTACTTGATCCCCGTATCGACCAATTGCCGCTGAAGCGTGCGGACATCAGTGCGGAAATCGCCCGCGTGCTGACCACGCTCGACGAGCGCGAAGCCGAAGCGGAGCTCGAGCGTATCAACGAATTCAAATCCAGTATTGCGTTTCGTCTGGGTCTGGCGCTTAACGATGGACGCGCGGATGCCGTGGCGACCGCGCGACGCCTGGCGGCGCTGGCCGAGTCGGTAGTGCTGGCGGTGACATCGCTGGCCGAGCGCGAGCTGATCGTTCAGCATGGCCGCTTGCCCGGGGAAGGCTCCGGTTTTGCCGTATTGGGTTACGGCAGCCTGGGTGGCGAGGAACTGGGCTTCGCCTCCGACCTCGATCTGGTCTTTGTCTATGACGGCAAGCGCGCACAGGCGATGAGCGACGGAGCGCGCCCGCTGGAAGGTGCGCGTTGGTTCCAGCGTCTTACGCAACGCATCGTCAACTGGCTGACCGTACTGACACGCGCCGGCCGCCTGTACGAAGTCGATACCCGGTTGCGTCCGGACGGCTCCAAAGGCCTCCTTGTCGGCAGCCTCGATGCGTTTGTCGCCTATCAGCGCAGCCGCGCATGGACCTGGGAACATCAGGCCCTGCTGCGCGCACGAACAGTAGCCGGCGACGCGGCGCTCTGTGTCGAGTTGGCCGATGTGCGACGCGAGATTCTCGCTGTGCCACGCCAGCGCGATGCGGTATTGCAGGAAGTCAGTGGCATGCGCGAACGCTGGCGCGCCGAGAGGGATCGATCCAATGCGGCGCAGTTGGATCTCAAGCAGGGGCGCGGCGGGCTGCTGGATATCGAATTTGCGCTGCAAGGCCTGGTGTTGGCGGGTGCCGCACAGCAGCCGAGCGTGTTGAACGTGACGGCCAATGCGGCCCTGATCGAGGCGTGCCGCAGCGTGGGCTGGCTCGATACGCAACAGGCCGCAACGCTGACGCGAGCACATGCCGACCTGTTGCAGCGATCGCTGGCGTGCACGCTGGATCTGCGCTCGCGTATCGCGCCGCGCGACGAATCCCTGGAAAATCTCTGCGTGCAGGTCGCAAAGGTGACGCAGGAGCTCGGCTTCGCTTTTTCCTAGGCGATTGCGTTGCGTTCGTGCGCATGCATGCGCGCAAGCACTTCCCTGGCTACGTCGGGAAGCTCGCGCAGTGGCGTCTGTCGCGCCGTGACGACGGCATCCAGATCGTGCAGCAGTCCGGCTTCGCGCAGTACCCGATGAAAGCGCTCCAGCTTCGTCGGCAGCGGAGAGGTCACCAGGGTATGTACCGGGCAAGCGACGGCACACGCCTCGGACAACATATTGACCGAGTCGGGTGTCACCACCAGGCGGTCCGCCCAAGCCAGTACGCCCGGATAAGGATTGTTGCCATCCTGGTTGCCGCCCCAGGTCCATCCCGGCACATCGCGCAACGCATCGCGCAAGACGCGTACGGCCTCATCGGGTGTGCGCCGCGATGCGACGACCATCACGCTGCCGCCTTCGTCGCGTTGCCGTGCGATCAGTCGTTCGGCAAGCGTTCGGGCATACGCTGCATCCAGCGGCCAATGCTTGCGCGTCCCACCGAGCAGCACGCCGACGCGCGGCTGCGGCAGGTCGGCCAGCGTAGGGCTGGCATCGTGGGCATCGCACAGCCAGGACGCGTCGATCGGGTTGAGCGACCCCAAAGTGGTGATGACGTTGGCCCCGCCGACACCATCGTGGCGCGGGGCGATCACCACGTCCCAATGCCCCGGGTCGATGCGCGGGTCGAGAATCTGCACCACGAACGAGCGTCCGCGCGATAACTTGCGCAGCATGCGCGTAAACAGGGACGAAGCCCGGCCGCAGCCGATCACCACCCGTGGCCATGGCGGCGTCAGGCGTGCGCGCTGCCCGGGCGCCAGCGCTCGTTTGTAACCGGGCAGCAGGTGTGGCGCGAACCAGGACCAGGGCGCCCGCGGCTCCCATACCAAGTGATGTACCCGCAGGCCCAGGCAGCCGGCCAGGGCCAGCGCCTGGCGCTGATTGCCCGCGGCGCGATCGGTAATAACCCAGCATTCGCCCTGTAAAGCGCTCAAGCCCCGTACCCCATTGTTTCTCGAATCAGCACAGTACGTTCCTCAAATCGGTGTCCTGTCGATCCCGTTGCACGTTTACACTGGGCGTTCTTGGCGCCCGCGGGGGCGCGCTACGACACCGTTAAAGGATAACCATGAGCGAGATGCTTTCCGAGACTGCCCTCGACCAATTGTTCCGCAGCGCGCGCACCTATAATGCGTTCCTGCCCAAGGAAGTGAGCGATGATCAGCTGCACCAGATCTATGAGCTGACCAAGTTCGGCCCGACCAGCGCGAACAGCTCGCCGATGCGCGTGGTGTTCGTCCGGTCCAAGGAAGCGAAAGAAAAGCTTTCGCCTTTCATGTCCGAAGGCAATCGCGCCAAGACCCTGGCCGCGCCGGTAAGTGCCATCGTCGGCACCGACCATGAGTTCTACGAGAAGCTGCCGCATCTGTTTCCGCATGCCGACGCACGCAGCTGGTTTGTCGGCAACCAGCCGGCGATCGACATCACCGCCTTTCGCAACGCCAGCCTGCAGGGCGCCTACCTGATCCTGGCCGCCCGTGCGGTGGGCCTGGACTGTGGTCCGATGTCCGGCTTCGATGCCGATGGCGTCAACGCAGCCTTCTTAGCCGGCACCGCGGTCAAGGCCAATTTCATCATCAATATCGGCTACGGCGATGCCAGCCGCGACCTGTTCCCGCGCAGCCCGCGCCTGACGTTCGACGAAGCCTGCAAGATCGTCTAATTTGACCGGACTGAGCTTCGCGCAGTCCCTACCCCACACGGAGAATTACCCATGCGTGCTGTTCGTTATTTGCTCCTCGCCGGCCTGATCGGCGCCGCTGTCACCGCCCATGCCGACCCGGTCACCTATAAGCTGGACCCGGGCCATACCATGGTCCTGTTCAGCTGGAACCACTTCGGCTTCTCCAACCCGACCGCCAACCTTGGCCTCGGCGATGGCACCCTGGTGTTCGACGAAAAGAACCCGGCCAAGTCCTCGGTCGAAGTGACCCTGCCGCTGGCCAACCTGGACACGCACGTCAGCGCGCTCGACGAGCATCTGAAGAAGCCTGATTTCCTCGATGCCGACAAGTTCTCGACCGTCACCTTCAAGAGCACCAAGGTGCAGGCCGAAGGCGCTGGCAAGTACAAGGTCACCGGTGACCTGACCGTGCACGGCGTGACCAAGCCGGTGGTGCTGGACGCCAAGCTCAACAAGAGCGGCGAGCATCCGATGTTGAAGGTGCAGGCGATCGGCTTTGACGCCACCGCCACGATCAAGCGTTCGGACTTCGGCGTCGGCGCCTACGTGCCGAACGTCAGCGACGAGATCAAGATCCGCATCACCACCGAAGGCGCGGTTGCCAAGTAAGCAGCCAGTCCGGCTCCGGTAACACCGCCCGATAAAAAGCCCGCGCCGTTCTGGCGCGGGCTTTTTTTCCTTTCGCTTATGGCTGGTGTTACAGCCCGTGCGCGCCGGACGCGTGATAAGCGTCGGCAAAGCTCTTCAGGAAGATGCCGCTGATGATGGCGCCGGCGATCCAGCTCACCACGATGCCGATGATCACGGCGACAGCGGTGTAGCCACCCGTACGGTCGATCGGCGATTTCATCGTATGAGGCAGGCCCAGGTACATCAGATAGATTGCATAGACCAGGCCGGCAAGAGCCACCAGCCAGCCGATCCAGGGCACGATCAGCGCGATGCTGGCGACCCAATAGGCAGTCCATGAATAAGCGATGGTCTTCAGTGCCTGCACCATGTCCTTCTGTCCGCCGAAGGAGGAGGCAAGCGCGTTGACGATCCACGCCATCAGGTACACCACGCCCAGGTTGACCAGATAACCGGCCACCAGCGAACCGATGCCGGCACCGATGGGAAAGCGGATGCTGACGCCCATGATCGATGTGCCGATCAGGGTGTTCTTGATGAAACCCGCCAAGGGCGGGATCGCCGCCAGAATGACGATGTAGTTGAGATAGAGCCCCTTGACGGTTTCCGGTTCCGTCGCGATGACCGGCCATTCGGTCTTTGGCGTGGTCAGGATGGCTTTTACGCGTGCAACGATCTTTGCAAAATCCATGGTTTTCCCTCTGCAAGATGTCTCGAATGGGGAGTGTGAGTCCACCCCATGACAATCGGTATGGACCGTAAGGGCTATGCCCTCCAGTTGTCCCCAACAGCTCCCAAATCCCTAAGATCCCGGACAGCGTCCGGCCCCTTGAGCCTGCTACCATTCGCTGCTTGATGTCCAGTTTGCGGAGCAAAGCCCCATGTCGCGTTCATCTGCTGCGGCGCCCATCCCGGCGAATGCCGAAAATCGTTACGAAGTGACGCGCGCCGACCTTCCGTTGTCGTGCCCGATGCCCGGCATGGCCCTTTGGAACTCCCATCCGAAGGTCTATCTGCCGGTCGTCGACGACGGTGGCGAGTCTACTTGTCCTTATTGTGGGGCACGTTACGTACTGAAGGACTGACCCCGCCACCACGCGGGCAGGCGCCCCCACCCCCCAACGCCCGGTCCGGCATGATTGCTGCTTGTCTGGTGTGATGAAGGCCCTCAACGAAGAATTCATGTCCGCCGTCGTCACCCCCACCAGGTCCCTGACCGTCGTCCAGCTGATCCCGTCGATGCATTCGGGCGGGGCTGAGCGCTCGGCGCTGGAGATCGCGCGGGCGCTGGTGCAGGCGGGGCATCGCTCAGTGGTGATCTCGGCCGGCGGTCGCATGGTCGAGCGGCTCCAGGTCGAGGGCAGCGAGCACATCACGCTGGATATCGGCAAAAAATCGCTGAGCACGCTGGGCCGCCTGGTCGCGCTGCGCCGAGCGCTGCGTCGGATCAAGCCCGACATCGTGCATGCACGGTCGCGGCTGCCTGCCTGGATGGGGTGGTGGGCGATCAAGGGCATGCAGCCCCAACCGCATTTTGTCACCACCGTCCACGGGCTCAACTCGCCCGGCCGCTATAGCTCGATCCTGTTGCGCGGTGAGCGGATCGTGGCTGTTTCGCAAACCTTGCGCGACTACGTGCTGAGCCACTACCGCTGGCTGGAGCCGAGCCGCGTACGGGTGATTCCCCGGGGTATCGACCCCGATGCCTTCCCTTACGGCCATCGCCCGGACGACGCCTGGACGCGCAGCTTCTTCGCCGAGTTCCCGAACCTGGCCGGTGCGCCGCTGCTGACGCTGCCAGGCCGTGGTACGCGCCTCAAGGGTCATCACGACGCCATCCACCTGATCGCCGACCTGAAGCGACGTGGCATCGATGTGCGCCTGCTCCTGCTAGGCGCGATCGAGCCGGGTCGTGAGGCCTATGCTGAAGAACTGCGCGAACTGATCCGCTCGCTCGGCCTTGAGCAGCAGATCGAGATGTCGCCGCCACGCGATGACGTGCGCGATATATACGCGATATCGGCATTGATTCTGCAGCTGTCGAACAAGCCGGAATCCTTCGGGCGTACCGTCGTTGAGGCGCTATCGCTGTGCCGGCCCGTGCTGGGCTACGCGCATGGTGGCGTCGGCGAGCTGCTTGCCGAGCTTTACCCTGCCGGGCGTGTCGCGCCTGGCGATCGCGAGCGCCTGGTGGAGCGTGCGGCGGAATTGCTGCGCGTGGCGCCGGCGATTTCGATGCTGCATAACTATCGGCTGGGGGATATGCAGCAGGCTACGCTGGCGCTGTATGACGAGGTGATGGCGGGTTGAGGCTGCTTGCCTCAATCCCGCAGGTCGTCGTCCCCGTGTAGGCGAGGAGTGGGTGGAGAGGAGTGAGGAGTGAGTAAGAGCGCAACCACACACCCGCACCGCTTGCCTACCTATCCGTCATTCCGGCGCAGGCCGGAACCCACTCCTCAGCGCTTCCGCTTGCGAAACGTCGCCTGACGAGCGAGAGACTGAGGTCTGGATGACCAGCTTCGCTCTTGAAAAACGCTTCCAGCCTGCGCCGGAATGACGAGAGGGGTAGGCGAGGGTGAGGAGCATCGTAAGTCCTCAGGGGGGACGCCGCCTCGCGCAGAAATTCTCTGCGCCTTAGAAGCGCCTGAAGTGTCCCCTGACGGTTCGAGAGGCGGTACGAAAAGTGACTCGCTCGCCGACAGGCGAGTGAAATGCCCGCTGCGTAGGTAGCTAGGTCGCCCGACCACACAGGCAGGTACGAGGCCGCCACGAAGCCAGCCTCTAACGTACAACGAAGCAGCAAGCCTCTGGACCCGGCCTTCGCCGGGATGGCGGCCCGAGAGACGTGCAGAGTTCTGAGTCCTCAACGTCGCATCAACAGCAAAGCCACACGTTGACGAGCGCCATCCACCTACAATGCCCTATCGCAAATCGACCCAACCCCATGCCACCCAGCGCTCCCTCTCTTCGCGCCGCCCTTCGCTCGCCATTACTCCCGTTCTGGCTGGTCATCGCACTGCTGCCATTAGGGCGTAGCGCAGAACTCGGGACTGCGCTTTGCCTGGTCGGGGTGCTGATGCTTTTCGCCCGCCACCCACGCGCGCTGACCGAGCACCAGGGTGCACAGATGCTGCTCTGGCTGCTGGGTGCATACATCGCAGCAGCTCTGGTTTCAGCCATCGATTCGGTAGCACCCGGAAAGAGCTGGTCTACGGTGGCGGCGTTGCTTCGCTACATCCCACTGGGTTTGTATGCCTGTTTCGCGATTCGTCGGCCGGAAAAACTGCGCGCGCTTTACATCGCGGTCGCGGTCGTCCTGGCGATCTGGACGATCGATGCCTGGGTGCAGGCGCTGACCGGGTGGAGCCTTGGTGGGCACGCGGAGGCGGAGCGGATATCGGGGATCTTCGGTGCGCACAATCTGAAGCTGGGCCCTGCGCTGGCGGTGCTGTCGCCCTTCGCCTTGTGGGCCGCGCGCGAACGCTGGAAGGTGTGGGGGCTGCTGGTTGCGTTCGTGTTGATGCTTGGCCCGGTGCTCCTTGCCGGCTCACGCGCGGCGTGGGTCTGCTACGGCCTGGTCGCTCTGGCGTTCGCCTGGCGAGAGGCGCGTTCACCGCTGCGTTTTCTTGGCTGGTGCGCGGGCGGTGCCGTGATGTTGGCGCTGGCCGGGGGCGTGGCCTGGAAGACGTCGGAGCGTTTCCAGACACGCATGGACCGCACACTGATGGCCTTGCAGGGTTCGGACAAGGCGCTGGATACGGCTTTGACCGGCCGTCTGGATATCTGGCGCGCCAGCGTGAAGATGTTCGAAGCGCACCCGGTGAACGGGGTGGGGGTGCGCGCTTATCGTTACGCCTATCCGCAATTTGCACCGCCGACCGATCATTTCCTGGTGGACGAAACCTGCGGCGACGGCGAAGGCGCCTGCCATGCGCACCAGCTGGTCCTGGAAGTTCTTACCGAGACGGGCGTGATCGGCTTGTTGCTGTGGCTGGCAGGCGTGGTACTGGCCTGGCGTTTCTGGTTACGCGCCGGCGTGGGACGCGACGCGGCATTTCCGGTAACGGTCGCGTTGGCGGTCATGCTGTTTCCGCTCAATACACACCTGGCTTTCTATTCGGCATGGTGGGGATTGTTGTTTGCCTGGTTGCTTGGATTATGGTGTGCGGCCCTGGTCGTGAGTTGGCCTGCCAAGGAATCCGATCATGCAGCGTGAGCCGTTATCGGTTGTCGTCATTACATTCAATAACGCCGATACGCTCGATGCCTGTCTGGGCAAGGTCGATTGGGCGGAAGAAATCGTCGTGCTCGATTCGGGTTCGACCGACGAGACCGTCGCCATTGCCAAGCGGCACGGTGCGCGCATCGATGTTCACCCCTTCGACGACTACGGCCCGCAAAAGCAGCGTGCCTATGCGATGGCCAGTCACGACTGGATTCTCAACCTCGATGCCGATGAAATACTGTCGCCGGGCACGCGCGAGGAAATCGAAAGCGCCTTGACCGCCCCGCGCTATGCCGGTTATCGCCTGCCACGGCGTGAGCGCATGTTCTGGACGGTCCAGCATCGCTGGAGCTGGCGCAACGGACACCTGCGGTTGTTCGATCGGCGCCGCGGGGGCATGAACGATGTCGACGTACATGCGGCGGTGGAGGTCGATGGGCCGGTCAAGACACTTTGGCGGGCCGACTTCGTCAATGACGGCGACGGCGATATCGCCACGAGAGTGGAAAAGATCAATCGCTACACCAGCGGCATGGTGGCGTACAAACTGCGCAAGCAGCAGCGCTTCACCGGACTGCGCATGGTGCTGTATCCACCGGTGTTCTTTTTGCGGCAGTACATCGGCAAGCGTTATTTTCTCAATGGCTGGGCTGGTTTCATTGCCAGCGTCACCGGTGCGTTCTACGCGTTTCTCAAATACGCAAAGCTGCACGAGGCGCGCCAGCAGGCGCGCTCCAGTGCCAGGAAGCCTTAGCCAGGGAGAGTGTGCTCAGGCCGCCTTGCGCGTTACATGCTCCGAGTAGCCACGCAACGCATCGACGAACAGGTGCGTAGCTTCCCAACGCAACACTTCACGCTTGCGGAAAGCCGAGCGATGTTTGCTTTCCACCTGCATCTCATCGCGTACCGGCTCGCGCGCAGGCAGGTCGTAGAAGCCGTCCTTGTTCAACACGCCGCTGCATTCGATCCAGAAGCTGTCGTAGTCGGCCTTGATCTTGCCGCGTGTGAGCGAGAACGGATGCGCTGCCTGGCTGATGCCGCGTACGCGCGCCATGCCGCGGTCCTGGGCAAAGCCGAGCAGCATCGAAAACAGCAGGTTCTTCGGGCGCAGGCCGTGGCATTGCTTGGTCAGCGTACGCACTGCGTCGCGCCCGAGTTGCGAGCTGGCGCCCTGCAGGCAACCGATCAGCAGCGAATGTCCTTCGTCGCCTACGGTAAAGATCAGCGAAGACAGCACATCACCCTGCGCATTGGTCAGCTGCAGGCACAGTTCGCCTTCTCTGCCGCGACCGGCGGGAAGCGCAAGTTTTACCAGCAAGAGGCTGTTGTCCTTGAGCGAAACCTGACCCAGCGTCACTTGGCCATCACGGTACAGCGTATCGATCAGCACGGTGGGTAGCTGCGAACTCACGAAGCGGTAGTGGCTGAGCATCGTGGCGTAGCGCTGGTTCGCGCTGAAGCTGCGGCTGATATAACGATGCAGCGGCCGATCGAAAAGATACGGGTCGCGTGCATGAATCGCGCTCATACGCGGAGAGTCGTAGATAAAGCGCAGCCAGTTTGCCTGCGCGCTCACATGCGTCAGGCAGCGCGCAGCGTACTTGATGGCGTAAGACAGGCGCTTGCCGCGCGAGCCGTGCCAGTCACGTCGCTCGCGCATGGAGCGCAGGATTAAATTGAAAGACATGGCGCGTCATTGCCCGATAAATATCCTGGACGGATTTCTACCGGGTATCGCCGTCTTAAAACTGTCGCTCGCTGTCTTGTAGCTTTCGTTTAAGGCAAGCGTTAATAAATAGGAGGAAATCCCTCAGGACGCGTCTTAAAGCGCTTGTGCACCCAAAGATATTGTTCGGGAGCTTCGCGCACCATCGTCTCGATGGCGTGATTGATACGCGCTGTGTCGGCGCTGGCATCGTCGCTGGGGAAATCGTTCAGCGGCGCACCCAGCCGCAGCGCGTAGCCGCGGCCATGGGGCAGGCGGCGATGAAAGAACGGTATGACCACCGCCTTGGAAAGGCGTGCGAGATGATGCGTGGCCGTGATGGTGGCTGCCGGTACACCGAAGAACGGCACAAAGACATTGTCCTTGCTGCGCATGTCCTGGTCGGGCGCGTACCACAGCGTGCCACCGCCGCGCAGATACTTCACTGTGCCGCGGATGTCATCCTTGTCGAACATCGCGTCGGCGTAGTCCAGGCGGGAACGCAGTACGGCATATTCGAAGGCGGCCGAATCCATCTGTCGGTACATGCCAGCGATGCGCATGTGCTGCGATACCAGTCGCGCGCACAGTTCTAGGTGGGAGAAGTGGCCACCGACCAGCAGTACGCCCTTGCCCTGCATGCGTGCGGCCTGCAGATGCTCCATGCCTTCGATCGTGACCGGGACGCGCTTGAGCGCTTGGTCGCTGCCCATCCAGCCCAGCGCGAACTCCATCATCATCAGGCCGATGTCGTGCAGGTTGGCGTCGACCAGCGCCTTCTGCTCGGCGTCCGACAACTCGGGGAAACACAGCGCGACATTGGTTGCGGCAACCTTGCGCCTGGGCGAGCGGACGCGTTGCACCACGGAGCCGAGCAAATGGCCCAGCTGCATCAGTGCGCGATAGGGCAGCCGCGCGATCAGCCAGATGATGCCGATACCGATCCACGCCGGCCATTGGCGGGGCGAGAGCAGGGATCGATCGAAAGTGGGGCGGGGGGTTCCTGGCATCCTTGCCATTGTAACGGGCTCAGGCCCGACATGCCCTCGGTTCGACAGCTTCGCGGCAGTTTGCCAGCGGGCTGAGCACCCGACTGGCTATACTTTCGCCTGCACGCCTGAGAAACAGGTCGAAGGGAAAACCCGTTGCGTTACCTCTATACCCTCGCCATGTACCTGGCGACGCCGTTCATCGTGCTGCGCCTGCTGTTTCGCGGCGTGCGTTATCGCGACTATCACCGACGCTGGCGCGAACGTTTCGGCTTTGCACTGGCGCCGGCGGTACGCGGCAGCCTGTGGGTGCATGCCGTATCGGTCGGCGAGGTGAATGCCGCCGAGCCCTTGCTCAAGGCGCTGCGCAACAGCTACCCCAATGCCCCGTTGGTCGTGACCACGGTGACCCCTACCGGGTCGGAGCGTGTACGCCAACTGTTCGGCGACAGCGTGGTGCACGTCTACCTGCCCTACGATCTGCCGTTCGCGGTTTCGCGTTTCCTCAAGCGGGTGCGGCCGCGGCTGGCGGTGATCGTGGAAACGGAAATCTGGCCCAACCTGTATTTCGCCTGCGGCAAGCGCGGCATTCCGATGTTGATCGTCAATGCGCGGCTGTCCGAGCGGTCGCTGCGTGGCTATCGGCCGCTCAACGGCATCGTGCGCCAGGCCCTGCGCAGCGTGCGCGTGATCGCAGCCCAGTCGCAGACCGATGCGGCACGGTATCGCCTGCTCGGCGCCGACCCGGCGACGATCCTGGTCAGCGGCAATATGAAGTTCGACATGCCGGTGCCGTTCGATGCGGTCAACGCCGGCTCGCATTTGCGCGAGCAATGGGGTCGCCTGCGCCCCGTATGGATCGCCGGCAGCACGCATGAAGGCGAGGAGCTGCCGGTACTGGAGGCCCACCTGGATGTACTCAAGCGCCTGCCCGATGCCTTGTTGTTGATTGCGCCGCGCCATCCCGAGCGCTTCAAGATGGTGGAGAACTCCGTGCGCAGCTTGGGCTTCACGCTGGCCACGCGTAGCGTCGACCGGGTGCCGTCGGCGGCGCACCAGGTGTTCGTGATCGACTCGATGGGCGAACTGATGCCGTTCTACGCGGCCTCGGATCTGGCCTTTGTCGGTGGCAGCCTGGTGCCGATAGGGGGGCACAATGTGCTGGAACCGGCGGCGATGTCGCGGCCTGTGCTGGTGGGCCCTTTCACCTTCAATTTCGAAGAGATCACGCTGACCCTGATCAAGGAAGGCGCTGCCGAACGCGTCAATGGCAAGGAAGACCTCGGCGCCAGGACACTGCGATTGCTGCTCGATCACGGCCGCCGTCAACACATGGGCGAGCAGGCGCGCCACGTGTTCGACAGCGAGCGCGGCGCGGTAAAGCGCGTGATGGAACTGATCGACCAGCAACTTCAGGAATAAAAAAAGCCGGGCGCGTGGCCCGGCTTTGTCGATCACTCGCGGCGCCCGATTACTGCAGCAGCGTGTTGATCTCTTCGATGTCCTTCATATCCACCGTGCCGGCAGTCTGCTTCAACTGCAGCTTGTTCAGCACGAAGTTGTGGCGGGACTGCGAGTAGGTGCTTTGCGCCTGGGTCAGGGTCTGAATGGCGGTCAGCACGTTCAGCATGGTCTGCGTGCCGACGTCGAAGCCCGCACGGGTGGCTTCGAGCGCCTTCTGGCCCGAATCCACGCCGGCCTTGGCCGCTTCTACCTGGGCAATACCCGCAACGGAGGTGCGATAGAAGTTCAGCGTGTCGCGCGTGACCTGGCGACGCTGGGTTTCCAGCGCATCCTGGGCGGAGTCGCGGTTGTAGATCGACTGGCGGACCTGGGACTGCGTCAGACCACCGGAGAAGATCGGAACATTCAAGGTTACGCCGACCGTGGTGCCCCAGCGCCCGTTGGCACCAGTGCCGTTGCCAGCATCTGCCGCGGCTGCGGCAACCGCTGCACCATTACGATTCTCCGCCCACGAGTCGGACTTGCCACGCGAGACCGATGCGGTAATGGTGGGCAAATGCCCGGCTCTGGCCGAATTGATGCTGTGCTCTGCCGCGTCAACGTTGAACTGTTGCGCCGCGATCGTCGGGTTGTTTTTGAGGGCCTGCTGCACCCAGACGCTCGGATCAGCCGGCGAGGGCGGGTCCATCGGAAGATCTTCGCGAAGCTTCTTCAGGTCATCGGTTGGCTTGCCGGTGATCTGCGTCAGCGCTTCCTTCGAATCGTTGAGCGTGCTTTCGGCCTGGATGGTCTGCGCCTTGGCCTGCTCGTATTCCGACTTGGCCTGATACACGTCGGTGATGGCCGACAGACCGACCTTGAAGCGCTGATCGGCCTGCTCGTAAGCCTGGCGCAGCGCCTCTTCGTTCGCCTTGGCGAAGGTCAGCTGGTCAGCACTGGTCAGGACGCCGAAGTAGGCGGTAGTGACGCGCACGTATAGCGCCTGCAGTGCCGCCTGATAGGTGGCGTCCTGGGAACTCGCCTGCGACTTGGCCGATGACAGGTTGGCCCACTTGCTCAGATCGAATACCGACTGGCTGACGCTTGCCGATACGCTGCGGGTACGGATATGGCCGGAATCGAACAGCGGGCCGTCGTACTGACCGGAGGCCGGATTAAAGGTCGACTGCGGGCCGCTACCGCTGCTTTGGTTCAGTGACACCGATCCGTTGACCTGGGGGAGCAGCAATGCACGCGCTTGCGGGACGCCCTCGGACACCGAAAGCCGGGTAGCGTCGGACTGCGACAGCACCGGGTCGTTGGCGCGGGCTTCTCGATATGCATCCAGCAGGTCCTCGCTGCGGCCAGTGAGCGGGAGCGCCGCCAGGGCCAGGGCAAGGGTCAGAAGCTTCAAGCGCATGGGTTGCCTCATTGAAAAAGGGTCAAAAGGTTCGAATCAAAAAACAAATCGACGCGGGGGCGCGGCGTGCGCGAGGTAGGGCAGGTCGGTTTCGAACAAGCCTTCTTCGCGATAACGACCATTGCCTTCGTGGGTCAACAGCATGACGTGTTGCGCCGGCGACTCGCCACGGACGACCAGCAAACGGCCGCCCGGACGCAGCCAGCTCAGGAACCGCTGCGGAATCTGGTACACCGCACCGGTCACCACCAAGGCGTCGAACAGGCCTTTGGGCTGCCAGGCGTTCACGGCCTCGCCGACTTCCAGCGTCACGTTCGTCACGCCCGCCTGGGTCAGGCGCTGGCCGGCGGTAGCGATGAAATCCGCATGCATGTCGATGCTGGTGACCTGTGCGGCAAGGTTGGCCATGCAAGCGGTGAGGAAACCCGAACCGGTGCCGATTTCCAGCACATGGTCGTTCGGCTGCAGTTCGAGCGCCTGCAGCACACGGCCTTCGATCACCGGCTTCATCATCATCTCGCCGTGTCCCAGCGGCAGGCTGAGATCGGCAAAGGCGAGATTGCGATGTTCGGCCGCGACGAAATCCTCGCGATGCAGCCTAGCCAGTACCTCGAGCACGCGTGCATCGAGCACCTCCCAGGGGCGAACCTGGTTTTCCACCATGTTTTGCCGCGCCTGATCGAAGTTCATCGCCATCTTGCTCACA
>Ga0207695_10001751_pt1 | contig 34449 bp, 30 predicted proteins | sample KBSC54metaG_FD_184354 | JGI IMG/M metagenome (GOLD analysis project Ga0207695, IMG submission 184354) | Corn rhizosphere microbial communities from Kellogg Biological Station, Michigan, USA - KBS C5-4 metaG (SPAdes) (version 2) | ecosystem: Host-associated > Plants > Roots > Rhizosphere > Soil... | reverse complement strand
GAATTTAGCGGCAGATGGCTAAAAAAGTTGGTCTGACGCGGGTGTATGGATTTGTACAAATAAGAACGGTTCAGACAGAGCTGAACCGTGGGGAGCGGACTGGACGGGACCGTCCGCATAAGTTATAAATAATTATAAGTCAATATTGTAACTAACGGAAATGAACGGGCGAATCCGAATTTACCACCTACCTGCTTGCCTCTATTTCTTTTCGAACCCTCTGCACAAAAGTAATCAAAATTGCGAATTTTCATACTGGGAGGCAAAAATTTCCTCCTTGGAAAGGAAATTGATTCTGAAAGCCAAGTGTTTGGAAACAAGCCTAATGATAGGTCTTTCTATTAACGCCGGAAACGCGGCTCCATCCGGAATTTTCGTATAACACGTCCAGTACAGGGTATTGTCTATCTCACCGAAAAGGTAATAAATAAAACTGGAGATGAATCATTACGGGTACATTGTCTATTCCCCAAAAAGCTCCAGCATTGCACTATATTTTTGCCTATTGTCAGAACTTTCGATCTGATGGAAAAAGCCGGGGTTTTTTTGGAGCGATTTACTAATCAAACGCATATAAATGCGCAGATTATCGATCTGCGCCTGATTAAACCTCAAGAGCTTGGCTTCAATCTCGGCCCAGGGAAAAGTATTTATAAAAGTGGACAATTTTCCAGTCAAACCCATCAGTACATCCGATATCTGTATTATGATATCAGCTTTTGAATCCAAAAAATGGTAGGTGGTAATCAGCTTGCCCTCGTATGTCATCCTGTATTCTCCAATTTCTCTTGCGATTTCGTCCTCCTTGTCAAAAAAATGTTGCGAGTTGATAAAAACATAAATTGGTCGTGTGTAGAAACCTACCAGACTTTTTATAGGTGTGAGATCTTCTTCCTCAAATAGGAAAGGCAGATCACCTTCCGCTCTCGCCTCCTCCAATAACTCAGTAAGGAAATAAAGGCCCGGATCAAAGTCCGAAGTATATTTGTGTAAAAGTGGCAGGAACTCATCGATAAAAGATTCGACTTCCTCTTTTTTAATATTAGGGTATTTATAACGATAAAAAATATCTTGAATAGCGGTGATTTCTAATCTGCATACATTGTAGAGATCGCTTTTTAGCTGATTTAAAAACGCCGGTCCATGTTGGAGGGAGCGGATGTCAATGACAGAATCGACAATGTCCACTATAGACCAATAAAGTATATTCATCGAGGAAAAGTGAAGATAGACAGGAGCGTCTTCAATTCGCCTGAGGAACATATTCAGTTTGCCGGATGTCAAGCATTCTTCGAAGCAGCCTTCCGCAAGATGTTTTAGCTTAACTTCGGACACAGTCTTTTGAAGGCCGAGGTTCTTTAAGACGTGGCTTAAGTCTGGTCTTTGTCCGTCGTAAGCTACTCCGCCCACAACAAAATTGGAGTCGAAAGATACATTAAAGCCCTTTTCCTTTACTCGAAATTTCTTAATGTTGTTCGTTTCGTCATAGAAAAAGCTATACACTGCATCAGCGTTTGGAATTTTATTAAATTGTAGTTCGGCCTTTCTGGCAGGCGTTGTATCGAAGTTGATCATTAAAAAAAGGTTATAAATTAAAACACCGCTGCATGACGCGATTTTGTCGGAAGATAAGGGTTGGCCCTTGAAAACGCAACAGTGTTTTAACGGCATTTATCAGGGCGCTGGAGTGCGCTTGCTGGGGTGACCGGTTGTCAAACTTTAAGGCAATTTAAACTAGGAAACCGGTGCAAATGACCCGAGTTTTTCGCTTTTAAATATGATGATTTCCCTGTGATTTTGCTCATTCTAGGAATAGGCGGGCGCTAAGCCCTGAAGCAGTTTTTGTACACTTTTCCATCGATAAGGCTTCACAATTTGTTTGTCCGACCCATTTTGTGGCTCGAATCCGACTGGAAATCTGGAAATTTATCGAGAATGGCAAATAGAGCAGCTCTATCCAATTTTTTCGGCAATTTGGCCAAATCATTGCTTTTCAAAATTTTATACTGTATTTCAAAATTGTTATATTGTTGAAACTTTAAGCCATTGGAATTTCAGAACTTATTTTTTCAGTTGTACAATTCCCAGGAGGAAGAAGAAGTAACTCAGATAATTGAGAAGAATTCTGAAATATTTAATCAAGAAAATTGGCATCCATATGGGGATGACGAGAATTACTTTGCAGTTATAGAGAACCAACAGGCTTCCCCCATCCCCGCATTAGTAGAGAAAATAACTAATTCTATTGATGCCGTTCTTATGAAGAGATGTCTTCAAGAGGGAATCGTTCCCAATTCACAATATGCGCCTAAGTCAATGGAGGAAGCAATAAGGATATTTTATCCCAATCATAATTGGGATCTTAGGCAAAATCAAAGGAAGCAGGCCGAACATATACAAATTTTAGCGGATGGACCTAAAAGCCAAACTTCTTTAATTATCTATGATGATGGAGAAGGGCAGCATCCCAAGGACTTTGAAAGAACATTCTTGTCGTTGCTAAAGGGAAATAAAACCGAGATACACTTTGTTCAAGGGAAGTTTAATATGGGTGGAAGTGGGTCGCTGGTATTCTGTGGGAAGCATCGGTATCAATTAATAGGCTCAAAAAAATTTGATAATACAGGAGAGTTTGGCTTTACACTAATACGCAGGCACAAGAGGACAAAGGCTGAACAACAAAGCAAGAGACACACCTGGTATGAATATTTCAAAGTAGATAATGTTATTCCATCATTTCCTATTGCTGAACTGGACTTAAGGCTATACAATAGGAAATTTACAACCGGAACGGTAATCAAGCTATATTCCTATCGGATGAAAGGAATCACTGATATCTCCAGAGATCTGAATTTGAGTTTAAATGAGTATTTGTTCGAACCAGCATTACCGGTGTTTACTGTTGAAAGAGAAGAGAGATATCCTAAGACACCTCAAATGCAGAGGGAATTATTCGGTTTAAAAAGACGGCTGGATAAACAAAGTGGCACATATTTGGACGCGGATTGGAATTTTAGTGAAATGTACCATCAGCCAGGCATGGGGGATATCAAGGTGAGTGTGTATGTTTTCAAGTCAAGGATTGAGGACAAAAATAGTAAGGATAGCCGTACCATTATTCGGAGAGAGTTTTTCAAAAATAATATGTCGGTTTTATATGGGCTTAATGGGCAAATACAGGGTTTTGACACATCTGTATTCATTTCGCAGAATTTAAAATTTCAATTATTGAAGGATCACTTGCTGATTCATGTTGACTGCAGTAATATGATCCCTGATTTTCGTGATGAATTATTTATGGCATCGAGAGACCGACTTAAAGACGGTGATGAATCAAAAGAACTAAAAGCTCTTTTGATTAAAAATTTGACCAAGAGTAAACTTCAAGAACTATACAAGCACAGAAAAGATAATTTATCAGTTGAGGGAGAAGATGCGAGTGACGTCTTAAGAAACATTGCCAAAACTCTTAGTATCAACAAGGAGCTAATGAATTTAATACAGCAAACCTTTAAATTGGATATCCCCCCTAAGGAAAAATTAAAGGAAAATAAGCAGCAAAAAGAGGGTGACCAAAAAAAGGAAAAGGAGAATACTCCTTTTTTGCCCAACAGATTCCCGACTGCATTTAGATTGAAAGGCTCTAATGATGGAAGCAATATAATTAAGATTCCAGAAAATGGTGAGAAAACAGTTAGGTTTGAAACTGATGTCGAAAACCACTATTTTGATAGAGTAGAGGAGCCTGGGCAGTTAAGGATATCTATCCTAAACTTTTCTTCTAAAAGCCGGTTTGAGGGTAAATCCGCCGGAGAGCCTATAGAGCCATCAGATCTTCTTACGATCAATGAAACCAGTCCTGACAGCGGTACAATTAAAATTTATATGAGCCCTTCTCAGGAGGTGAAGGTAGGGGATGCTTTTGAGGTCAAGGTCACACTAACTAGCCCTGGTAGTGATTTTGATCAATTTTTGCTAGTGAAAATTGTGGAGCCCAATCGTCCGAAGGAACCGAGCCCTAATGATGCCGATGTTGATCAACCGTCAGGGCTGCCTCCATACGTACTTGTTTACAAAGAGCCGCGCGAAAATGCTAAAACTTTTGATGACCTTGAAGAGGCTGGTATATCGATGGAATATTCTACTATCATGCATCCGGATATGGAAAATGAGAAGTTGGAGAAGATATTTATTAATATGGATAGTACAGTCTTGAAATCGTACAAGACAAAGTTTCGGACAGAAGATCAGTTGAAGACAGCGGATAAGCGATACATTACTTCTATTTATTTTCACACGCTTATGCTTTTTGCAATTACAAAACAGAAAAATTATCAATTAGCCAGGACTGAAAACGGTCAAAAGACGGATGTCGACCTAACTGAGTATTTGAAGGATGTATTCTCTAGTCATTACTCAAGTTTTTTATTGAATTTTGGTCTCGACGAACTAATGCAAAATCTTGATTGATGAAACTTGAGCGATCAAACATTCAGTATCCGCTTTGGAGGAAAAAAGTTGACTCATCTTTATTCAACAAGCTTGACACTCCTATTCCGAATTGGCTTGCAAAAGTTTGGTCTATAAATGAAATATTTGGGGAAGGGACTTCCAGGAAGGATCCAGAGGCAGAAGTAAGAATAACACTTGCGAAAGCAAACTATAAAGGATGGGTGAGGTACGCTAAATATCAGGCGAAGGATACGACCTATAAATTGTTTCTATCAAAGGAATTTGCTGATAAATTGAAAGATGTGTTCATCATGAGTTTTTTGAGGAGTCTCGAACATAAATTGCGCGGAAAAGAAGATCAAGAACAACGAAGGCGGGAGCCCAGATACAAAAATGGAGTAGAGGAAGATATACCTTTTTGGGAATTCCTGGATATAGAGTTCGACAAAAAAAGAAAAGTGTTTAAATGCACAGCGCACTATTTCCAAAAACCGATTTTTCCTGAGCTTTTTAAGCGAATTGTAAGGTCTCATTTGCTTAAGGAGATTGAAAATGAACTACTAGACAAGGGAAGTTTTAAGTTTATAAAAGAAGATTGGATGCCACGAATCGATGCAAAAAAATATCTTGAAAGAAGGAATATCATCTATTATTTAATCGACACTCAAAACAAACTTCTCTATATCGGTGAGTCTGATGCAACTAAACGGTTAACACAGCCAAGAAAAGGAATACCGCACTGGAATTATTTTAGGGTCGATCTTCTGCCTGAGTGGCTTACCAAAAGCCAGCGTATGGAATTGGAAAGATTAGTTATAAGGAGTTTTGCTTCGGTATTGCCAAATTTGAAAAATATTAATACTATGAAAATAGCGGAATATAGACTTGTAAATCTCAAGATCGACAGATGATATGGAGATTATCATCATCATCATTCCATCTGTAAGATATACTTAATTTGTAATGGAGTTCTGCAATCCATTGATCCTGTCCAGAAGAAACTGTTTTTTGTTGACAATCATTAATTTGGCAATTTCATTGTATTCGTCTTCAGTTCTGGCAAATCTTTTCTTTAGTAAACGTTTTGTACGCTGTTCTGCAAATCGAATATTATACTCGGCTAAATTCTTCTGCTGAATACTGGGGGATTCTTGAATACAATTCAAGATGAAATTAAGTACATCCGAAAATGCCCTTACTCCTTGAGAATTGTAGATGATTCTTTTGTCCTCAAATAATATTCCCAGAACGATGAATAAATTGTTCCATAATCTGCGAAAATTCCACTTTCACTTGAGATTTCTATTCCGTTCTTGCCAAATAGGAAAAAAGAATTTTGGTCAAAAAGATTTAATGCCGAATTTAATTTAGTGATGTATCCATTTACGGTATTTGAAACAGTTTCAGGTGTAACTCCATGTTTGAAATTAGCCCAAATCTGTTCAAAGATAGACTTGAATATTGCCTTTTGACCTACAACAGTTAACAGAAGATAATAATTTGGATTTAGCGTATCGGACATCTTCTGTCTGGCATCAAGATAGGCTGCCTTTGTATTTGAGTTTCCGAAGGTCTTAATTCTTGAAAGCAACAGAGATTTATACAAAGTTGATTGAGGATTAAAGGCGTCCAATTCAGTTAGGAGTTCTATGGCCTTGGCATATGGAACAAACATGGAAAAGGTGGATACAATCGGCTGCAGAAAGAATTTATCTGTAATAGTCACTATTTGATCTGACAACGAGGGATTTTTAGTTTTATAGGGTCAGGATATATTTAAGCTGCTGGTGGAAGTTGGTCCAGCATCTTCTGTCTCGCTAAGATAACAGATTCGTTAAAAGTTTCCATGGGTGTTTTGCCAAAGCAATACCTCCCGCTGTGCGGTCGCTGGGTATTGTAGTGTTCCATCCATTGGTCGAGATCGTTCTGTAGTGCGGCGAGACTGTCGTATAACTTCTTTCTGAAGGCAATAGCATAAAACTCCTCCTGCATGGTTCGATGCAGTCGTTCGCAGATGCCATTGGTTTGCGGATGGCGAACCTGGGTTTTGCTGTGGTCGATACCTTCAATAGCCAGGTATAGCTCGTACTCGTGATATTCCGGCTTGCCTTTGTACTCAGTACCTCGGTCCGTGAGGATCCGGAGCAGCGGTATTTGATTCTCCTCAAAGAATGGTAGGACCCGGTCGTTGAGGATATCAGCGGAGGTAATAGCATGTTTGCTCTCATAGAGCTTGGCAAAAGCCACGCGGCTGTAAGTGTCGATAAAGGTCTGTTGGTAAATACGGCCGACGCCCTTGATATTTCCGACATAGTAAGTGTCCTGTGAGCCCAGGTATCCAGGATGCTCAGTCTCGATCTCTCCAAAGGATTCCCGGCGCTCCTTTTTCCGTTCCAAGGCCATCAACTGCGCCTCGGTAAGAATCAGCCCTTCCTCGGCTATACGGGCTTCTAAATGCTTTAGGCGCTTATCGAAGACCTCCAAATCGTGTCGCTGCCAGACACTCCGGACACCGCCGGCGGAAATGAATATCCCCTGCTTGCGGAGCTCATTGCAGGCCCGGGATTGCCCATAGGCGGGATAGTCCAATGCCATCTTCACGACAGCTTCCTCAACAGCCGGTTCAACCCTATTTTTTAGAATGGGCTTCTTCCTGCTGGCTTCCTGGAGAGCAGATTCTCCGCCAGTGTCGTACAATTCTTTGATTCTGTAAAAGCTATCCCGGCTGTAGCCGATTACTCTGCACGCCTGAGAGACATTGCCTAAATGTTCTGCCAAATTCAGCAGTCCTAACTTGGATTTGATTAACTTAGATTCCTGATTCATGATCTGACATTTTGGGGGTTGATTAATAAGTGTGGTAACTTAAAGTTAACCCCTATTGTCAGATCAAGTCTTGACTAATTCAATTTATCAAAGTTTTGTTGAGCTACTTCAAGAACTCGATAGTCATAGTTGAACAAAATACTGTCAAGTACTTCTTCCTGAACTTCCTCCGCAAATATTTCCCGTGTAGCCTCCTTTTCTTTTAAATAATTCTTAAAAGATTGATCAAGGGTCATTATGTCGATTTTGTCGGCATCAGCGCGTATTGTATTGTCAACAAAAAATACATCATTAAGTAAACTAATAAAATATTGAATTTTTTTCTGATCGCGATGATCATTAATTAATGCAAGCCGGTCGCTCACTAACTCATCGTTTATTATTTGATATAAAGTTAATATCCCAGTAATAAACGGCAACTCGTGCTTTAAACTGCTGCCATCCCAATCAACTAAAATTGATCGAATGTAGCTATTCTGGTCTTTAGATCGGCCGTCTTTAGTTATAGATTCGACTAAAGATTGAACACATAATGACGCCAAATCTTTATCATCCATCAAAATTCTTCTGACTAATCCCACTGATTTTGCATTAGTATTTATGTCAATAAATACAGTGCGAAATGCCTCAATGGGGCTGAGATCTCTTCTTTTTGCGGCTAATAAACTTACATCAATAAATACCACATCTTGAATAGCTCTAGAATAGTCGGAGTTTTCTGATTTAGATCTGATTAAAGCATCTAATCGATGCTGCCCATCAATTACAACGGCATAGAACTTGCTTAGGTCCCAACACAAAATGCTGTGATCAAATACCGATGAGGTTTTAAAAAAATATTGACCATCGACAACGCTTTCATTTTTAATTTTGCTAAATACACTCTTAAAAAAATCATTACTTCGATATTTTGATTTATCTAAAATCGCATCGCGTGTTTGTTCCGATAAATCGGGGCTAAAATTATAAATTGGTGCAAAGTTCCCATCGGGGTTCCTTGGAAGCAAGGCAATTATGATTGGCGGGAAATATTTAATATCTCTTCCGCTACTAAGAATATATTTCTTGACTATAGAATTTACTCTTTCATCATCCACTTCCCTTTGAATGATATGACTAACCGGCCACCCTTTGTCTTTGCTCAAAGTATCATAGAACGTAATGTCTTGTTGCAGTTCGACTACTGTTAATGTGGATAGATATGTCCTCAGACCGTCCTCGATTCCAAATCCGCCTTGGCGAACACTATATATATTTGAGAGGTTTAAGTCATTCGGATTTGTTCCTTTGCTCTCCATTTCGAAAAATTCTTCTAGTTCTCCCATTGTTAATTCGGTTTAATAGTTAGTCCGGGTTTAACACGTCTTGAATAAATCTCCTCAAAAATGGTATTAATTTTTGCCCCTGGCCCTGGCTTATTTATTTCTTTATATCCTACCCAAACGTCCTTTTCAGAAATACCTTTTGTTATTATTTGAGGTATAATGACCGATTTCCCCTTAAAGTGCTGAGAAAGCCTGGTTCTCAAATTATCTGCTTTGCCCAAATAAAATGGCTTTATGAAGCAGATTTCTTTAAAAAAAGAGCTGAAGAAAGCTATGTTACTTCTGTTTAGGAAGTAATCCTCCAATTCTTTGTTACTACTATCATTTAAGCCAAACATATTATTATTGTCCCTAAACCCCTGCTCCCATATTTTTGCATGGAACTTAAAGGGCCCCAAAAATTCTTCTTCGATATAAAAATTCTGTCTGGAATATTCTTTGATCAAAGATATGAGTTGGGTTGGGTTATTGTATTTTCGTCAAATTCCGGCCAATAGACCCATTGATAGATACCATAGGATACTGGAATTCCCAATATGCTATCCGTCAAATTCCTGCGGAGAGAGTCTAGTGTTCCGAATTTAAAACCATTTACAAGCATAATGGATTATATGAAGCAAGCTGCACACCCTTCTCCTTCGGCTTCATCTAGAATATCCAAAAGGTATGGTGACTTAGTTTGATTTGAAGAGCTTCGTATCAGATACTCCTTTTTAATTTGCTCAATTCTTTCCGGCCTAATCAGGTCCGCTAAGGATTCTGTCTGTCCCCAGGTATATCCGTCTTTTTCATACTCCATTGCTTTAAAGAAAAGGTCCGGATGTTGTTCATACAACCATACCCACTCTATTCTTTGTTGATAAAAACAAAAATAGCAGCCGGAGCGGCTTCTTGCATATTCTCCTACCTTTCCATCAACTTCAAATTCGATTTTATTATAATACTCGGGAACGCCCACCCCGCTTTTTCTCAAAATGTCAAATATATCATCCCTGACCAAAATATCGTCATTATCCAGTAAAGGATATTTATCTTCATAGGCTAAAGAATACGTTGTGCCCTTCAGATAACTATAAACTACCTTATTAAATGCCGGTGTATCTACGTTTAGCAAGGCATTTAACTTCTCAGTTTGATTAAATCTGGGAGAAAGAGGCGCTAGACATATTTCAAGAGCTTTTTTAAGTTTGTCATCCGCCAGGTACAGGGGATAATTGCTTTCCCAAAAGGGAATGTTTGCGTTTTTTAAAACTTTTCCTATGACGTCTTCGCTCCAGATATTCTTTCTGAATGGAAAAATGGATTGAATATTGGGTTTGTGAGATATATATCCTTCCCGATCCTCATCACCTCTGATGCCTACATAAGAAACCACTAAGTCTTTCCCTACCCATTTCTCGAAGGGATCGAGTTTCAAGTTCTTGGTACACCATCTGTTAAAGCTCGATGGCAGAAATTGCCCCTTGTATTTAAGGAAATGATCAAAAGGAGATTCATGGCTTCCGCCGGCTGCGTGAAGCTTAATGACCTTTTTGCCCAAATAAATTTCAAGATTTTTTATTAACTGATATGTTTCGTCCAATTCTTTTCCTGTATCGCAGGTGTAATATTCGATTTCCAAACTTGGATAATTATCTTTCAAATAAATGGCCAATGCTGCGCTGTCTTTTCCGCCTGAAATGCCTAAAACGTGTCTAACTTTCATTGCTTAAGAGTTCTTCTAGTAGTTTAGCTAAAGTAGCAATATTTAGTTGCCTATCATCTGTCAACTTGGCTTTAACAACACTTTGTAATTGAATGAGTTGCTTTGTTTTGCCTTTTGGCAATCTAACCAAGTTCTTCTTAAGACCCTCAACGAACGAAGTGATCTCAAATTTGAAGGCAATTTCCTTCTCAATATCGAATCCACTCTTGCTTATATCTGTTAAGTTATCAAGTTCATGAAAAATATCCTTAAGTTTCTCATAAAGAACTAGCTCATCTTCATCGTTAATTATTTCCAACGGTTTACCAAGCGACGCTTGTGAGATAGAGTTAAGCCATGCTCTATTATCTCCCGTTTCCGAATAGAGTCGCTGATAGAATGATTTTTGATGCGGGAGTAAGAGATATTTTTTTAGTTGCCGGTAGCGATTTTGAAGAACATCTTTGTATCCTGGAAATGCTATTGGTTCCCCCAAGATTTCGTCCTGAATGAACGATTCAACCCTGTTAACTAGGGCGTCATAACAAGTTCTGATTTGCTTTATACTTTCCTGAAATTGGCTGGTGTATTCCTTTAATTTTGATGGAACCTTTTGCAGCTGAGCAATATCGTAACCCATTGCTTTTGGAAACTGGATAAAGAAGCTGTCTTCAGGGTCCTTGGCAAAGGCGATGGCTTCCCTCAATGCAATTGTTCTTTTTTCCAGTGCCTTTGTGTTTTTGGCGTATTCGGGTAATTTTTTATAGAATGTCAGGAAAGGTCGAATTGTTTCAATAAAAAGATTGTTTGTGGCTTTTTGTTGTGTAGACAGATTAAGCAACAATCTATAACCATTAAACACATTTAACTTGATGCCCTCAATATGAAAGGCCTTAATTTCATAGTCTTTAGGATCTTTACTTATCAATTCCAATGTTTCCTGGGTTAAATAGGGTATATACCCATCCTTATTAAATAGCCCAAAATCATCCCTTTTTATAAATAAAAAGACGGGTAACCAAAAGTCAATAAACCCTTGTTTTAACTTAAAGGGTTTGGCTAGTAACATATCGGCAAGTTCTTGTAGATTTTTCCTTCCGTTGTAGGTTGACTTCAAAAAGTTAGTGCATTCTTGCCATAATGGTTGAAGACTCGAATCTGGAATGTTGGGCGCCCCTAATGTATAGACTCCTTTTTCTTTCCGATGTATACCTGTTTCTCTTAACAATGAAAGATAAATGGTTTTTTCGGGGGGGAATTTGCCTTCATCAAAGCCGAAATCTTTTTTGTCCCAATCCTCAACTAGGATTCTTAGAAAATTTTTTCGGGCACTTGATATTGCACCTGATAATCTGGTCTTATTAACCATCTCGTTTTTATATACAGGGGTGCCTCCATATACTTCACGACATATTCTAGATAATAACCGGTTGAAGGTTTTCCTGTCGGAAATTTTTGTTTCTTTTCCATTGTAAAACCACTTAATATATGAGTTTTCTTTATAAAGACTGCCCAGAACGTAGTGATTCAAAAGCCTTATCTGGTGTTGCAGAATATTGTCTAGCTCTCTGATTGCAACCTTATCGTATATATGATCCTCTTTGACCTTTTTTATTTTATCAATTTCGAATAAAAGATTTCTAATGTTAACATTATTTTTGTACCAACCGTAGAGAATAGCTTGTTGAGAATTTTTAGATGCCTCTAGTATGTCGGTTTCCTTTATTTTATCGGAAAATATCAGGTTAATAAACCCATCAACCTCGCCTTGTGGGGTTATGTTTAACGGAGCTTCGCTCAAATGAAACGCGAAAAACCTTGGAGTTCCTTTTTCAAAGTAGACTGCCTTTGCAGCAACATAAGGAAAATCAAAATATTGATTTAAATGATTGACAACACTCGTAACTTTTTCTATCAAATTGCCGGCCTCGTCTATAGCCAACTCAATATCAAGATCTGTTCCCTCAAAAAGTATATATTTATTAGCATGCTTTACAAAACGAATAATTTTCCTGCCTTCGAGGGCTTTTATTATTTTGTCTGGCTCATTAATGCCAAGTGCGTATACAGAATATGATTTCAAAAAATCTATATTCAGTTTTATAGATGCGGGTGCAAAAATATTAAGTAGTCCGATAACTTTAACTATTTTAACTGCATCAGGAACGCGCTCCGTGACAACCCCTTCTGTACGTTCTATTGCTGTTCGTATGCCAGACCATTGAATATATTGCTGATTATAACGAGTAGTGAGGTGTGAATAATAGTTGTGCATAAGGTAATCGTATACGCAACTAACATTATAAAAAGGATTTCCTTGTTGGTTGAAATCCCTTAGCCCTAAAGGGTCGCTAGATTCAATGAATGAAAAAAGAGATCTTTCATTCTGTCCATATTTCTGAAGTGCCAAAGTTAATATAGCAGCCGCTAAGATATCAAATGGAAGCAGTTTTTCGGCATATGCCTGACTAAAATAGTCTTTTAAAGGGAACGCTTTGGAATCTTCTATGCATTTGAACAGGGTTGAAAAATATTTGCCTTTTTCACCGATTTTTAACATTCCAAGCCGTTCGGAAGCAAGAAATAAAAGCTGTTCGACCGGCTCATTATAAGTAACCTCTTTTAGTCTGCCCCTAACTTTATCCCACTCATTTTTTTGTTGCTTTGTAAGGTTTCTAGCGTATTCATTAAAATCCTGATGTAATGTGGTAATTAAAAATATTTCCTTCTTGGTATCATTGACATATTCAGCTAATTGCTGGATGAAGTATAATTCGTTTTCGGGGTTATGAGTTGCTGCATATTCAAGAAACTTTCCAAATTCGTCAATAACAATTATAAGGCCTTTTTTTTTATTTTGCAGCACCTCAAAATGTTCATCTAATTTGTTGAAGAGATCGGCGGTTTTAAATTTTTTCTTGATGTCTGTTCCAAATTGTGTTGCGAATGCATCAATAATTGATTCGTTCTCACCAATTATATTAATGATGTCAAAATTTCGAACCGTATCCAGGGGTTTGTCGGAGAAATATTTCTCTTTTCCATTAATATTTCTTTCAAATGCTAAAAGAAATGAGGATTTGCCTGTTCCGAATGCGCCGATTATGTTGAAGGCTCTGGTTCCAGTTTTGTAGTCATTTATTATTTGGTTGTAAACCTGTTGTGCATTGGGCGTAGCAATATAACTCAACGGTGAATTTACATCTCGAATAATATTCACCGAAGGGCTAAAAGATTGAAATAGTACGGCTTTATCCTTTATAGTAGTCATCAAGAATAGTTTGGGGTTCAAGATCGCCTTTAATTTGTATAACCTGATTTCCTGCCGTTTCAGTAAAAATCAATTGTTTGTATTGGTTTGTTAGTTGGATTATTTTACTATAAAGATTATCCGCAGTAAGTGCGAATATTACACCCGGAGAATTAGAACCCACTAATAACTCACGAAAGCTGATTGATTTTTTTCCCGGGTAGTTATCTAAAATTGCATATAGAATTATTTCACTTGGTAAATCAATCCTTTCCTGAGCGTCCAGTTTATACCAAGTAACGATTGTATTTTCTGATTTTTGTTTATATACCTTTATTAAATCTAGATCGATTAATACGCCAGAAAAATCATCCTCGACCTCCACTTTGTCATCCCTATGGGGTTTTACATAGTTTCTGAAGAAAACATTGATATCGGTATTTATAGTATTGACATTATATGTGGATGGATTTAATTCCTGGCACTTCCTTTTTAGAAAGGCATGCAATTGATCCTTTGTGAAATCGATACGTTCTTTTCTAAATTCATTAAAAACCAAACTGTAAAGGGACGCCTTATTGGTTTTGATGAGGGTATAGTGCAATAACCAAATTGTACCCAAGTCTTCCAAGTAGGGATCTTTCCCTCTTACTCCAAATAAGTATTTCGCCAGACGCGTTATGCCGTCATTTTCGTCCAAAATTCCAAAGGCCTTGCTCCAATACCGGAGCGAGGCAACCATATTCTTTCCAACACCCAAATCGACGACTGAGATTTCATCGTTGAATGTTTTATTAGAAACTGCAAAATCATACGCCTTTTTAAGCCAGAATTGTTTGCAGGTAAAAGATTCGTGCCCTGAAAATGCAAGTTTTGTCCTCATAACCGATCGAAAGTCTAAAATTAACTAATTGATTTTTAATTTGTTGAAATAATAATCTACTAGATGTTGAAAAGTATTTAGGGAAGTATTTTACATTGATTTTCACTTATCTATAGACGGGCAGACAACAAAATGTATGAGAGCGAGATATTCAGAAATTGGTTGAAAAGGCCGTCGAAAATCGGTCAAATCAGGATTCGCGCGAGAAATGATCCGATGTCAAATGTTACGGGTTGATAACAGGACCGCTTCGTGCTATTTTTTGTTTCCGGATGGCTTTCGTATGATTAGCTTCGATAATTCCGGAGACTCCATCATATTTTCGATTTGGATTTCTACAATTTGGTCGATCTCGGCTTTTATCGAGAGGTACTTTTCCTGCACCATCTGAGGGGTGACGTCCTTTATTTTAGGAAGCGCCTGAAATGAGGTTTCTTCCTGGATGATTTGCTCATAATTATTGACAATTGAGGCGTGAAAGAATTTTTGAGGAATTTTTTGGTTTGGATCATCCGCCACCTCAGAGGACAGGGTGCTGATCGTGGAGGCGGGAATGGCGAAATCAAGGTGCTTTGATTTATTAATGGACGTTTCGGTCGTCTGGATGGTAATGCTTTGACGATCCTGGTTGATCCGTCCAAACCTTTTCGATAACTGTTCGGCGGTATCCCCCATTACTTGACCGGAAATGACATTGCCGACTATGTTCATGATGACATCGGCATGCTCTTTTCCATAGTCTTTCCTAAGTTGGCTTTGGTCCTGGACTGCCAGGGTGGTTGCCACCTTGTTTGATCTGGCCGTCGCGATGAGGCTATCGATATTGCTCAGGTAGATGGTGGGGAATTCATCGAAAATGAGGCTGCATTTGTGTTGGCCCTGCCGGTTGACGACCTTGATCAGCCGGTTAATATATAAGGAGAGGACGGCACCATAGGTTTGAATTTTCAGGGGGTTATTGCCCGCGCAAAATACTTTTGGTTCTGTTGGGTTATTGATGTCTAGGGTGAAGTCATTCCCCGTCATAATATAATAGAGCTGAGGGGAGGATAGGCGGGCCATCGCAATTTTCGCCCCTGCAATTTGCCCCTCCAACTGTTCCATCGCGTCATTTAGATAGGCCGTAATAAACGGGTTTAGAAATACCCGAACTTCCGGTTCCAATTGAAGAATCGAGAAGAGTTTGTCGTAGGGCACCTGCATGAGTTCGATAACATGCGGCAGGGTACAATACTGGCCGTCATTGAATTTTTTCAAAAACCAGATGATTCCGGTTAGAAAAATAATGGGGGACTCCACCCAAAAATCCCCTTGCTTTCGGATCCATTCCCTATTTAGGCCAAACATGATCGTCCTGGCCGATTCGGTGGCGTCGGTAATATCCAACATGAGCTCCGGGTCCAGAGGATTGCAGCGGTGGCTATGGGACAGGTTATCGAAATTGATGACGCAAAACTTCGGCTCGACCGGATAAGCTGTTTTAAAGAGCCGGAGGTAATTGTAGGTCAGCAGCGAAAGGTCGTCGTATTTAAAGTCATAAACGAATAGGGAGAAGCCTTTTTGAATATGTTGCTTGATCACATGCCGGATGACGAAAAAGGTCTTGCCGGCTCCAGGCCCTCCGCAGACGAGGGTGGATCTGAAGGGATTAATGACGTTGATCCAACTCTTCCGGGTACGGCCTTTGAGGTTATAACTCGCGGGCAGATTAAAGGAATATTCGTTTTCCAGTAGTCGTTCTTCCTGTGGGAAGGTTTCGTTTGCCTTATTAAAGGTGTCTTCGCTGAGTTGTTGTTTGATTACCCTCGAAAGCATCGTCCCGCCCGCCATAATGAATAAATAACCGGTTGTCGTAACCAGCGTGTACCATTCGATCTTCGGCTCAATGTAAACTGGCAGCAGCCAGATCAGGCCACTGGAGAAAAAGAGGCCAATACCCGCCAGGACGTAAATGAGGCAGGTTTTCCATTTTATCCGGTCATTCTTTCGCCCTCTCGCCCCAATTAAGACGACAGCTAGAAGCCCGATCGAAATAATCTTGGGTAAATTGAAGTCTTTAAATAGACCCGTGCCCTCGATATTTCGAAAGAGCTGGTCGGTAACCTTGCTAGTGATTTGCCAATGCACGAATGCCTCGTACCCGATATGGTAAAAGTGCATCAGCAACACCACAATGCTCAAAAGGCGCGTAAATTCCAGGGCGCTGTGAAGGCCCTGGGAGTTCTCTCCGGTATCCATATTTCCTCCTTTTCAAAATCACACCGAAACGGGATCAGCGTTTTTTCCGCTTTTTTTTCTTGTATGGCCTGAGTTCCATAGGAAGGGCGTTATATACTTCCTCCGGACGCAGGAGGTCAGTCAGGGGCTGCAGGATATGGCCCTCCAACTGGAGTTTGTCCGGCGATCGCTTTTGTTTAACCTCCAAGGTTGGAAGTTTGGGAGGCCGGCGGGCTGGCTTGTCCATTTGCTCTAGTCGGTCGATTGCTTCTGACGGGTGAAGTTCTTGCGGGACACCATTGAATCTTGTCGTTAGCCCTTTGGCACCATAGTCATGCCCCAGATCGCTTCCCTTAACCACTGTCTTTGACTTGTAGTCGATATAGGTTGCGCCATATATTCGCCCCTGCGTATTTTGATAGATGATGAGTTGAATCCCTTCCTTCAATAGGTCGGCTTGCAACTGTTCGAGCGTTTCAGGCTGGCCCCGAAGGGTCCAATCAATTCTGGTCTTTATTCCTCTGAGGGAATCTTTTTTCAATTCTTTGTCCTTAGCAAACTTAATTTCCAGGTTTATTAAGGTGGGCTTAAAAGGAAAGGCGCTTGCTTTGATGGGAACGGTTGTGGCGCGGCCATCCTCGCCGATCACCTTATATAATAGACCTTTATGCGTGTTAACGCGAGAGCCCATTTTTCCGGGATCTGCCTGTACATTGTATTGGGCAAGAATGGCGTTCAGCTCCGGGATCGAGGCGACTTTATATTCTTTCAAGACGTATCTAAGTACCTCTTGAATGGATTTTTTTACTTCGACCTTCGCGGATCTTATTTTCTTGGGGTCAACGGCCTTTACTTCAAAAGCTAGTCGCTTTTGTTCTTTCGCTTTGACCAGGTTGTATTCCTTTTCAAGTGCGTCGGCGGCCTTTCGGGACTGGTTTCTCCCGAGATTGTTTGTCCGGAACCGGGTGCCGTCCGGTCGGATCAGGTTGGTGACGATATGGAAATGTGGGTGCGCTGCGTCAAAGTGCTGGTACACTAGAAAGGGCTGTTCAGGCAGACCAATTCCTTGCATATATTTTTCCGAGATGGATTTTATAAGGTCTTCTGAGATTGTTTCGGACGGATGAAAATTGATGGATACGTGCAACATATTGACCTTCGAGGTGGGGTGCAGGGCATTCATTTTTTCAAATCGAGCCTTCTTTTCATAAAAGGTCAGCCTGTCCTTTTCTTTGAGAAAATTCCCCGCATAGTGCAATCTGAGCGCATGGTGAAACATAAGGAAATCATAATCAAAAGCATAACTAGCGAATCTCAAAAGCTGAGTTGTATTTGGGAAAACTAGGTTTCCACGATTTTCTTAGGAATTAATAATGCAAGTACCGGCACGTTTGTATAGATTTATTCAAATACTTCAATATGGATTCGGTGAGCGCCTTTTTGAATTTCAATTTGAAAAATGAGTTGGTGTATGGAAGCACAATTTAGGAACGTGTCCATTCCGGTTCCGGAAATCGCAGCAATGTACCGGGAATTAATATCAGGTATTGCCGTTACCTATCACGGCAGTCTAAGAAGTATCGAGGAGTGTATAGCTCTGATTGAGGGCAATGTTGGCGGATTGAGGGCCTTTATGAAGGACCATCATTTTGAAAAATTAGATGATGAAATTTATTTTTTTAAACGGATAAAGCCTGCCTTCTGTTCCCAACTCATGTATTTCAGGAAGATGTACCGGATGGTTCTGCATAAACCAGTTGGAAGCACGGCAGAGCAGGTGAAATATTTGAACCGGGAATTGGGCTTTCTTCATTATTACTTTGAGGCGAATATCGATCTGTATCTGTACCTGAGAAGTGAGGCCACCTACCTGGATGAAGTTTACTTTACGAGAAAGCCCCAAGCAGTCGTCTCGATGCTGCGCGGAACTGCAATTGATGGTGATCCCACATTTTGTACTTCATGCGATCATGAAGTCACCCGGATATGGGCAAACGACTTGCTAAAAGAATATATCGTTCAGAGTTTAGAGGAATTAAACCGAAAAGAGTCTACCGGAGCTGCCTCGTTGGAGGACAGATCTCCGCTAACGTGGACAGCTTCATTGGCTGCAATTAACGAGCTGATCTATGGTCTGAAGGCTACAGGGGCCATTAATAATGGCAATGTTACTTTATCTCAAATTGCCGGGATGTTTGAGAAAATGCTCAATGTGAAGGTCGGGAACTATTACCGGCGGCAACAGGAGAACCGCCTTCGTGAGAATCGAACCCCGTTCTTACACTCAATGATCAAAAAATCAAATGAAGAAATGGACTTTCGAGATGAAAATCCGCATCGGAGTTCAAAATAGAAGGACCGTATACGGGGGAAGGTGTGACCGGAATATTGAAGTATTCAACAAAGCTTGATTTAGTCTTTAAATTCTCTCGTATAATTTCCCACCCGTTTGATTCGATTCTTGCGGAGTTTCCTCTGTAGGCTAAAGCATTAGAAGTACACGTCGATTTTTTTGTTTCCGGTTGAATAAAAGATTTTTAAATTTTTTAAGTGGTATACGGGGCAAGGTGTGAAATGTCCCAATATTTACACCCCAAATTTGTGTCGTGATCAAACACGAGCATATGCTGAAATCAATCTCTTGGGGTAGCTTTTTCTCTTTCTTGGCGGTACTGGTCGTGCTCTATTACCTGGCTCTCGCCGTGTATTTTCGGCAATTCCTTATCAAGAAGTTAAGAAGTAGAAAGCGTAGCGACCTGACGCCATCGGCAAATGGTACCGGCCTAAGTGTGTCCGAAAGTGAGCCGCCTGCTGAATTTGTTTTGACAGAAAGGGTAGCGGGGGATCTCAAAAGGATTCTGCAAAAGGTCGGAAGCGACAAGGTGGAGAGGGAAGATGTTTTGCTGAGTATCAAAAACTACTTGAAAGAGGTCATGCACCTGAAAAATACGCCATACGGGTTGGCGATAAATAATCTTATAGTGATTGAATGCCGAAACAAATGTGATGTGGATCTATCGGCGGAAGAGGTTAGATCACTGTGGGAAAAATAGAAGGCCCGGGTAACGAATAAACTCCGCCCGTCTGTACTGTGAGAGGGGTTAGCGGAAGACGTCAGATAGGGCGGAGTTTTCCCAAGCAGTTTTTATCAACTTATAAATATTTAAAGCGAGTGAGTATGAAAAAGGGTGCAACGGGTCGCTACAAAAAAGGAAGGTCAGTCGTCATCGGCTCCTTTGTCGAAAGCATATTGTTGATGCTTTCAGCGGGAAATGCGTACAGTCAGTCAACAGCGGATGGGAACAATGGAATTAATCAGGCTACGACGATGGTCAACGGGTACTTTGCTGCAGGGACCAACCTGATGTATGCCGTAGGTGCGATTTTGGGATTGATTGGGGCGGTAAAGGTCTACCAAAAGTGGAACCATGGGGACCACGACACGGGTAAGGTGGCGGCAGCATGGTTCGGGAGCTGCATTTTCCTGGTCGTGGTGGCGACCGTGATCAAGAGTTTTTTCGGGATCCAATAAAGTTTGCGCGATGCCTGGCGATATATATAAAGTGAACAAGGGAGTGAATAGGTCAGTAGAATTTAAAGGATTAAAAGCACAGTATATCTGGTGGCTTGCTGGCGGTGTGATCGGAGTGATGATCCTTTTTGCCATTATGTATATCGCGGGCATTAATCAATACCTGTGTATCGGAATTGCGCTGGGGATGGGCGCCTTTGTGGTGATAGCCGTTTTCCGAATTAGTCACAAGTACGGGGAATATGGCTTGATGAAAGTGAGAGCGAGGAAAGGCGTCCCCCAGGCAATCCGATCAAGGTCGAGGGAGTTTTTCAGGCGTAAGGTATAACTGCGTCATAAATAGGGTTTACTAGTTTCATAGGATAAGGTTTGTCGGGGCATGTCTATGCCCTGACTTTGAAAAGTTTCGGTTGAGGGAGTTTACAGGTTGTCAAAAATCGCAAAAGAATTGAGTATGGAAAGGACAATGGATGAGGTGATGCCGATCTGGGCGGTGGAGAATGATGCGATACTATCAAAGATGGGTGATTATACCATCGGATTTGAGCTGACGAAGCCAGAAGTATTTACGCTGTCGCAGGAGGAATACCGCAGTCTTCATTCCAGTTTCATCAAGGCGTGCAGGGTTCTGCCGGCGTCGACCATTGTCCATATGCAGGACTGGTATACCCAGGGGAGTTTCCGGCCTGGTCTTTCCAATCAGGAAAAAAGCTTTTTAAACAGGGCGAGCGACCGGCATTTCGCCGGCCGCGCCTTTGTTGACCATCGGTCGTATCTGTATTTGACAAAAAAGCCGGATGGCCGGAGAGGGGCGAGTTCGGCGATATCGGGGTTATTTCGCAAGAATCTTCTGCCTGCGGAGGTGTATAAACCGCTTGCTATCCAGGAATTCCTGGATACTGTCGGTCAATTTGAGCGGATCCTTCGGGATGGGAAGTTGATCAGCCTAAAAAGGCTGAAGGATGATGATATTTGGAGCTATCACGGAAAGACGGGCGTACTGGAGCAATATTGCTACCTGTCAAGCCCAGAAGAAACGGCCGTTGTCCGGGATATTTCATTCGACGGAGGAATTAAGATCGGCGACCGGAATGTGCAGCTCTTTACCCTGGCCGATGCAGAAAAGTTGCCAAACCTGTGCGGCAGTAGCGCAAACTATGACAAATATTCAACAGACCGGACCAAATTCCCGATTGGGTTCAGCACTGGCCTCGGGTTGCTACTCCGGTGTAACCATATTTATAACCAATATATTCTAATCGAGGATTCGGCCGCTACGATGAAGAAGCTGGAGTCCAAGAAGTTGAGGTTGGAATCGTTGAGTAATTATTCACGCGAGAACTATATCGCGAGGGACAGTGTCAATGAATTTTTGAACGAGGCGATTAGCGAACAGCGGGTGCCAGTAAAGGCGCATTTTAATATTTTGGCCTGGACGGACCGGCCGGAGGAGTTAAAGGAGATTAAGAATCAAGTTTCTTCTGCTTTGGCACAGATGGATGCCTCCCCTCACCAGGAGACGGTTGGAGCACCTCAGATTTGGTATGCCGGCATACCCGGTAATGCTGCTGACATCCCGCTAAACGAGTGCTTCGACACCTTTCTGGAACAAGCGCTTTGTTTTTTCAATATCGAATCCAACTATCGGAGCGCCGCACCGGATCAGGGAATACGGTTTAGTGACCGGCTCAGTGGTAAGCCTGTCTATGTCGATCTATTTGATGCCCCCAGGCGGGAGGGGTATGCCTCGAATATGGGAGTATTAGTTTGCGGTACATCGGGTGGCGGCAAGAGCATGACGGTAAACCACATTCTCAGATCGCTTTACGACCAGGACGCCCATTGCCTGATCGTAGACATCGGCGGTAGTTACAAAGGGCTGTGTGAGCTGGTAGGCGGGTACTATTTTACGTATGAAGAAAAGAATCCAATTCGTTTCAATCCTTTCTATCTCTCTCAGGGCGAAGTCCTGGACACGGAAAAGAAAGAAAGCCTAAAGGCGTTGTTAGTGGCCTTATGGAAACAGGAACAGGAAGGCTTTAGCCGCAGTGAATATGTGGCGCTGTCCAATGCCCTGCAACTTTATTTTGAAGGACTTGCGAAAAGCCCAGAAATATTTCCCTGTTTTAACTCTTTCTATGAATTTCTGCAAGTTGAATTTGTCAAGGTGTTGGCTTCCGACCGGGTTAAGGAGAAAGACTTTGATGTTAACAATTTCCTATACGTCCTGAGACCCTACTACAGAGGGGGAGAATTTGACTATCTCCTCAATGCCGATCAAAACTTGGAAACGCTAACACAGAGGTTCCTGGTGTGGGAACTGGATAATATTAAAGATCATCCCATTTTGTTTCCAGTTGTCTCGCTTTTGCTTGTCGAAACGTTTATTTCGAAAATGCGCAAATTGAAGGGCGTAAGAAAGGTCCTAACAATCGATGAGGCGTGGAAGGCGATTGCTAAATCAGGAATGGCGGAGTTTTTAAAATACGCCTTCAAGACGATTCGAAAGTTCAATGGCGTTCCGATCGTCATCACCCAGGAGTTAGACGACCTGATTAGCTCTCCCATCATTAAGGACGCTATTATCAACAATGCGGACATCAAGATCCTCATGGACATGCGGAAGTTTGTAAACAAGTTTGACAAGCTTCAGGATGTGCTAGGTATGTCGGAAAAAGGCAAAACCATTTTGTTGAGCGTGAATAAAGACAATCGGGAGATTTTTATCGATATCGGCGGCCAGGTGATGAAAGTGTATAAAAATGAGCTTTGCCCGGAGGAATACCTGGCGTATACGACGGAAGGCAAGGAGAGGGTGCGGGTGATGGAATATGCGGCCAAATATGGCAGTATGGAGAAGGGATTGGAAATGATGGCTCAAGAGTTAAAAAAAAGTAAGGGTATATGAAAAAAGTACTTCTGTTGGCAGCGTTGACCTTTATTGCCGCGGCAGCTCCTGTTCAAAGGACACAAGCGCAAATTATCGATATTATCGAGCAAATCTTCAAGGACGTGTTGGAAGGCATTGATCTGGGCATTCAGAAGACGGAGAATGCAACACTGGTTGCCCAGGATGCGGAGAGGCAGTTGGAAAACGCGATGCAGAAACTTCATCTGGATGATATTACCAATTGGGTACAGCAGCAAAAAGACCTTTATTCGGAATATTACAATGAACTGTGGCAGATAAAAAATGCCATTGCTGCTTACGAGCGCGTAAAGGATTTGGTCAATAAGCAGATTCAGCTAGTGTCCGACTACAAAAGGGCATACACTTTAGTAGGAAAAGACAAGCATTTCAGCGCCGATGAATTAAGCCACATTTACAAGGTGTATGACGGAATATTTAGTCAAAGCGTTCAAAACATCAATCAGATTAACCTCGTCATCAACGCCTTCCTCACCCAAATGAATGACGCGGATCGATTGCGGATCATTGACGAAGCTGACAATCGAATCGACAAGAATTACAGCGATCTCAAGCAATTTACACAAGAGAATACATTGATCAGTCTCCAACGAGCAAAGGATTTGAGTGATTTGAATACAGTTAAAGCACTTTATGGCATTCAGTAAAACACGGTATGCGGCGGCGGTTGTTGGGCTGTTTTTGATGGTCAGTGGCCCCATAACGGCACACGGCCAAGTCTTTGGGAAGATTCTGAAGGCGATGGCCGAACAAATAGGGGATTTGGAGGAATGCTTGCAGGACCTGGAGAAAGGGTATCAGGAACTAGAGAGCGGCCTTCATACGATCGGTGATATCAAAAATGGGGAGTTCAGCTTGCACAAGGTATTTTTTGCTTCCTTAAAGACGGTCAACCCCAAAATCTCACAATTGTCAGAGGTCAAAGAAATCACAGATTTGGAAACCGCTATTGTCCACCAGACTTCGGCGGCACTCGCTGCGGCGAAGAGCAATAAGTGGCTTCAGCCGTCTGAGCTGGCGTATTTGCAGAAGTTTTATTCGGCGCTGCTCAGGGCCAGCACAGAAGACTTGGACGAACTGGTTGATCTGACCACGGATGATAGGTTTGAAATGACCGACGGGGAGAGAATCCAAAGAATTCAGGCTATTGATAAAGACATGCAGTCGCAATATGCTATCCTGAAAGAGTTCAATATACAGGGCGAGTTATTGACTCAGCAGCGGGAAAGGGAATTTCGAATCGCAGGCGGCTTGGGGAGTTTGTTTGGTAAGTGAGGTTCTATAGGGTTCATTAATATACGGGAAGTATGAAAAAAGCAATCATTGTTCTACTTACGGGTTTGATTATTTGCAGCGTGCCGGTACGGGCGCAGTCCATTACGCAGCTGATCCAGCAGATCATCCTGGATGGAGAGAAGCTGGCCGAGATGAAAAATGTCCTTCAGGATATGTATAATGCCTATCAGATCATCGATAGCGGGTACACGAATATCAAAAATATCGTTCAGGGCAATTTCAATTTACATAAGGCATTCCTGGATGGGCTTCTTGCGGTAAACCCGGATGTAGCCAAATTTGTTCATGTGGTGGACATTATTAACACCGAATCATCCATTGTAAGTGAATACAAGTCGGCGTACTCGAAATTTAGTAGTAGCGGGCTGTTTACCAGTCAGGAACTGGCCTATATGTCCAGTCAGTATACCAGTATTTTCGGTAGAAGCCTAAATAGCGTGGACGAGCTGACAATGGTCATAACGGCGGATCAGCTTAGGATGTCAGATGCGGAGCGGCTCGCGGCCATCGACCGAATTTACCGGGATATTACCGGGGATTTGAATTTTTTGCGGTCGTTTAATAATGGCGCGTCCGTTCAGGGTATTCAACGGGCAAAGGAAGCGAAGGATGTGAATGCGCTGAAATTATTCTACGGATTGCAATAAAGCGAAAGATATGGAAAAGAGGGTGCTATGCGGGATATTAATGGCGGTTGGCTTGGGTCTCCCTGTAGTAACAAATGCCCAAGACGGCGGTCTGGCGACAGATATTGGCGGCCTGCAGACTACATTAAATACCGTCTATAATGCGATGATGGTGCATGTTGGCGAACTAATAGGGGTCGGGAGGGGATTAGCGGGATTTGCGGCACTATGGTATATTGCCTCCAGGGTTTGGGGGCATCTTAGCCGCGCCGAGCCGATTGATTTTTACCCGCTCTTCAGACCTTTTGTAATCGGATTTGCCATCTCGATTTTTCCCTCGTTGATCTCCTTGATGAACGCGGTGCTGCAACCGACGGTGGCAGGAACAGCTTCAATCGTTACCGATTCAAACCAGGCGGTGGCAACCTTACTTCAGCAGAAGCAGCAGGCGATTGAGCAATCTACAGATTGGCAAATGTACGTGGGGCCTTCCGGCAGCGGAGATTTGGAGAAATGGGAGCAATTGTCCGGTGAGGCCGATGACGGTTTTCTTTCAGGACTATCGAATAGGATAAAGTTCGAGATGTCCAAGATTGGGTATAATCTGAGAAATCAAGTGAAAATTTGGCTTTCGGAGATTTTGCAGATCTTCTTTGAGGCTGCGGCGCTTTGTATCAACGCCATAAGAACCTTTTATCTCATTATCCTGGCAATTCTCGGCCCAATAGCACTCGGCCTTTCGGTGTTTGACGGATTTCATCATATTCTGGTGAATTGGCTGGCCCGGTATATCAATATATTCCTGTGGTTGCCGATTGCCAATATTTTTGGCTCTCTCATCAATCAAATCCAGCAGGAGATGATCAAAATCGATATTGCGCAGATTCAGACGACTGGCGACACAAGTTTTGGCAGTACGGATACCGCGTATATCGTCTTTCTGATCATGGCTATTATTGGCTACTTCACTGTACCATCAGTGGCTAATATGATCGTCAACGCCGGAGGGCATGGGAGTCATCTGACGAAGGTGAGCAACACGTCGTCTAACGCGGTGGATGGTGCCGGCGCGGCCGCGAAGGCCGTAGTAATGAGTGCCGGTGGTGCGATCGGTCTTTAGATCTTTTCGGAAAAATAAACGTGCGGAGATTGAACTAAAGTGGGTGAGATGTTTACAAAAGCGAAAAATATCGAGACGGCATTTCAGCAGATCCGGGTGATCTGTATTCTTTCCATGATCGCGTCGTTTGTTTTTAGCGGCTATGTGTCCTATCAATGCGGAAAAAGGATCGCCGAGTCGCAGAATCGGGTCTATATTCTGGCATCGGGGAAGGCGATGGAGGCTTTGGCGAGCGATCGACGCGACAATGTCCCGGTGGAGGCACGGGATCATATTAGGATGTTTCATTTTGACTTTTTCACGCTAGATCCCGATGAACGAGTAATTAGTTCCAATATTGGGCGGGCGCTATATCTGGCGGACGGATCGGTGAAACAACTGTATGACAACCTGAAAGAAACGGGATATTATGCCTCCGTGATCTCCGGAAATATTAGCCAGCAGATTACAATCGACTCGATTTCCTTAAACACACAATCTTATCCCTTTTATTTCAGGTGCTATTCCACGCAGAAGATTATCCGGGCGACAAGCATCGTAACGCGGGACTTAATGACAGAGGGTTATCTGAGAAATGTTAGCCGATCGGACAATAACCCGCATGGGTTCCTGATAGAGCGATTCAATACCATTGAAAATAAGGACTTAAAAATTGAAAACAGGTAGCATTTTTTCCAGGTTGAATGGGCGCCGTAAGGTCTTGGTGTCGGGGAGGGCCAAAATGGCCGCTATCGTGGGTGGGTATTTGTTTTCATTGAATAAATACTTGCAGAGAAAAACCTATGGCATTCGGAGAGGAAGGTTGAAGGTTTGGTTTATCGCGCTATGTACCGGATTTGGGGTGTGGAATGTCTGGATCGTTCTGAGGGCATTCAACAAGGCTCCCGAGTTCAAAGTGATTGATCAAATAAAAATTCCTGGACATGTGGTGCAGCCATCCCGACGAGGGAGACGAAGTTTTAGCTCGGGCCTAAAACGCGAGATGGGTTGGCAGGCGTACATCGATAGCCTTGACAGTACGCAAGCAGGTAGGGCGATGCTGGATTCAATGCGGCAAGCTCGACCTGGGCTGTTGGACAGTATTACCGATTTGGAGCGGCGATTTGACGTGTTGCAATAAGAGCTAATTAGAGTGTGTATTTTAATAAAAAGTGGCATGGACCCGCCGTAATAAGTTGCTGACTTGGTGATGAATCTAATTGTGTGAATTAAAAAAGCAGTGATGAGTGAAGAAGTGAATAAGGCGCAGACATTGAAACAGCTTAAGATGCTGCTGGTACTTCCGATGATCGCGGTACCATTGATTTCCCTGGCATTTTATGGATTGGGGGGCGGAAAGGGAGTTAAAAAGGCGGCCTCCGGCGAGACAGGGGGGAAGGGGTATAACATGCGCCTTCCGGGAGCCCGCTTCGATAGCAAGAAGGACAATAGCATGGACAAAATGGCCTTCTACGAAAAGGCCGATCAGGATTCGGCGAAACTTAGGGATCAGATGAATGAAGACCCCTATCATGCACACTTGCAGCCTTCGAAGCGCAAGTCTCTAGATACACTCAGGGGGGTAAGGGGGTTTTCTGATAAGCAAATACATGCGATTGCGCCCATTACCCCCGTACCAGGAAGTCAGGATACGGCGGCAGATTTGGTCATTCAAAGGTTGAATCAGTTGAAGAAGCTGATTGGCAAGCCGACGGCCGTTCCTGTCAGTAACAACTTTGCGCCGAGTGGATTCCCTGACGTCGCTCCGGGGCATTCGGATCAAATGAGCCGGCTTGCGAGGATGATGCAAAGCCTGAAGACCGCAGATAGTGGTAGCACTGATCCTCAAATGGACAGGTTAAGTGGGATGCTCGATAAGATCATCCGGATTCAGCATCCGGGGTTGGACACTGCCAGGCCACGTGAGGCCGCCGGCGGGCTGCCAAAGCCTTTGAACGTGCAAAGCAATAGTGACGAGCCGACAGTGGGTGATATGACAGGACCAGACCTGGGAGGCGATCGGCAGGCGTCGCAAGGGGGAAACGTTTTTTTGTCTATCGACGAGGATCAGAGTTCGGATACCGGCTATTCAAATATGATAAGGGCGGTGGTGCAAGCTGATCAAACGATTGTGTCCGGAGGTTCTATTGTGCTTCGATTGACGCACGATGCGCTGATCAATGGGGTGAACATTCCGCGGGATGACCTTATTTATGGGGTGGTGTCGCTAACGGGCGAGCGATTGAATGTAAATGTGAGCTCGATCCGTATCAAGAACGGAATTTATCCGGTGGCGTTGCAGCTTTTTGATCAGGACGGACTACCCGGTATCCATGTGCCGGGGGCCATTACCCGGGACGTGGCGAAGGCGTCCGCCAACGATGCGATAGGAGCCATTGGTATGACTTCATTAGATCCGTCATTAGGCGCTCAAGCGGCTTCGGCAGGGATTCAGGCCGCAAAGTCGTTGGTTAGCAAAAAGGTAAGATTAGTCAGGATTTCTGTTAGAGCCGGATACGAGATCTTTTTAAAAAATATTAAAGGCGATTTACATTAAAATCAAGAAGATGAAATTTAGTATGATTGTTTTTGCTGGCTTTTCTGCGCTGCTGTTTGGGTCGCCTACTATCAAAGCGCAAGGGAACACTCCATTTGATGTGGTGCCCATAGGTTCCCGGCGAGTTCCAGTTACCTTGGACAAAATGACCAATATTATTTTCCCGGTTGCTATACGGGTAGGAATCAAGGTAAGCCGGGAAGTAGCGGTTCAAAAAGTAAAAGGGGTGGATAACGTTCTCGAATTAAAGGCCCTTCGACGGGATTTTCGGGTAACAAATCTATCGGTCTTTGGAATGGATGGAAAATTGTACTGCTTCGATCTTCAATACTGCGATAGCCCTGCAGTCTTGAACTTCCGGGTTGTGGATTCTTTTACAAACGACGGGTCATTTGCCGACCCCGGCGGCCATCCAGTTATGCTGACGGGTTTGCCGGCGGATATAACTTCACTCGGGGAGCTGGCGGACAGTATAGCCCGGCTACGTGGTTTTTTGCACAATTCTGTGAAAGTCGAGAAACTGCGTGTGCGGGTTACTGGGATCTATCTAAAACAAGGTCTAATGTGGTTAGCGTTTCGGGTAAAGAATAACTCGTCCGTCGATTACCGACCGGAATATATCCGCCTATCCGTCCAGGATCGGAGGAAGGTAAAAAGGATGGCGGTCCAGGAAATAGCGTTGGATCCGAGTTTTAGTGATGCGCCGAAGGTCATATTAGGAAATACTACAGCGGAGTTTGCTATTGGATACCTGCCGTTTACGCTTAGCAAAAGCAAACAAGTCGTTTTATCGATGGCTGAGGAAAATGGCGGGAGAGAGGTGATGCTAATGCTGAAATCAAAGTCAATTCTGCGCGCCCGGGCGGAATGAGATTCCTAAGTGCAGAGGAAAGTAGCAGGCCAATTGTCCACGACAAAAAGCAAACGGAGATGAGTGATACAGTGATTGGAACTATCGCGTCGGCGGAAGTGTCGGGCATCAGAGACTATATAGACCTGATGGTCGCAAGTGGGCAGGAATGGCTTACGTTTCCGGCGAGAACTGAGCACCTGACTGTGAATGACATCGATTTCTTCGAAAGCAAAGCGAGGGCAACTGATCACTGTTGGGATAAGTTGACGGCCATGTCCTATGACATTGCCATGCCGATTAGGTTATTTCAAAATGCCATTGAGTCGGCGGCATATGCCGTCAGCGATGAAAGCCATACTCCTGCAAAAGTCTATTTGACCGTAGCCAGCAATCCGTTTATGGAGGATATCGATGAGACCGCCCAATCTTATGGGGTTAACAGCAACGTGCCAGGAATACTTACGCTGGTTTCATCTAAGGATACGGTCTTTGATTTTTCGGATAGTTCCAAGGAGAAGGATTTTCAACAAGTTCACCAGATGCTCCAGAAGCATGAATTGGAGGGCGAAACTACAATGTATGAATTGTTCGGTTTCATTCGGCGCAGTCCAGGCAGTTTTGAATTGAAATTTTCTCCTCCAACCGCGAAGAAAGACGTAATCGAGTTTACCAGTTATTTCGAGCGTTCGCCCGACGGTTACTATTCTTTTTCGTTTTTCGATGGCGTGTTGCGAAAGGCGATAAAAATGTTGGACCAGCGTTCATCGAAATTGGAGACCGAAATGTCGAAAATAGATTGGCCGAATATTGCAAGATCCGACCAAACCCGTCCTGGTGAGTTCGATGACATTATTAGGAAGATGGACGATACGCTAAAGAGCTTAGCTGATTCTGGCCCTGAGGGGAAGCGAGCGGCAGATAATATGCGATTTCGTTATGGGGCCGGGACTGCTTTGGAAAAAGGAATCGATGATTTGGAGAAGGTTAAACAAATGTATGAATCATCCTTTCGATTTTCAGGCGAGTACTTTGAGATGACTTCGCGAGAGGCCTATTTTTTCCTTTCCTTATTTGGTGTCAAACGGCTAAATATAACCATCGGGCCGCCACAATTTGATTTCACAACCTCAAAAAATACAGTTATGAACAGTGAGAATTTGGAATTTTTGCAGGACAACTTGAAATTTCTTGGATTCGGCGAGAAACTGCAACTTAATAAGCAATTGCAAGACAAAATTGCTTCCCAACCAAAAGACTTTCAGTTGACGGCGACGGCAAAGTTTGATCCATCAAGTACATTGGACGCGGTACTGCATTTCCGGCGATCGGACAACGACGACAGGTATTTTTTCAACAAGTATGACGCGCATTTGAAGCACACGGAGGACCCATCCAAAGATCGGTCACAGACCTTTTATATAGATAAAGGCAAAGGCGTGACGCTGAAGGAGGCCTGGAACTTGTTATTGGGTCGGTCGGTATATAAGAATCTTACAAATAAGGAAGGGCAGCCGTATGGTGCTTGGGTGAAGCTAAATTTCGGTGAAAAGGACAAACACGGTAATTTTTTAACGAACAGATATAACGATGCATACGGGTTTAATGTGGATCGCCAGCTTGCGAAGTTGACGGTCAAGGAGGCGAATCCGGACCACCCCAAACACGCGGAAACGCTTAAATCGCTCAAGAAAGGAAACCTGGTCGAGGTTGAAACAACAAATGGCGAAAAGCGTTTTCTGGCGGCAAATCCACCCGCTGGGAAAATTCAGGTGTTTGATTCGGCGGGAAATGAGGTCCAACTCCAGCGGGCGCCGAAGGAGACGGCGGAACTGTCGCAGGGACAGGGGAATACACGCCCAAACGGTAACAAAAACGAAAATAAGGCGGCGATAGAACCTGACAGCAATGGACGGCGTAGTTCACAAAAAAAAACTTCCGGCAACGACGACCTGGAGGAAGCAGGAAAAACGAGGCGGAGGAAGGCACACCGATAGATTGAATCGTTAGTACTGTGTCCAGGGGCAAAGATGTAAAGGAGTTAATCCAAGGCTTTTTTGAGTCGAGTGTTTCGGACAATCGAATCGGTCCGGTGCATGTGAGTTTGTATATGGCATTGCTTTTTGAATGGGCGCGGCAAGAATTTGCCGAACCCTTTCATGTTTTTAGCCATTCACTTATGCCGGCGGCGAAAATATCGGGTTCGGCAACCTATCATGCGGCTATAAAAGATTTGCATCGGTTTGGCTATATCAGGTATTTACCATCACGTAATTATGTAACAGGGAGTGCGGTTTATATTTTGGACTGTTGCCCAGGGGCACATGGATGACCGCCTCCTTTTATCAACGTTTAAGAAAATCTTTCTATGGAATTTATGATCAAATTGGACGCAATTGGTACAGAGGATCAACAAACCCTTTACAGGCTATTGAAGGCGAAATTTGAACCATCTGCGGTCAGCCGTTTGGATTGCCTTGATGCGGAGATTGATGATATTTCAGAATGGAGTAGGAAGGTATTCTATTTACTCAAAGCACACCGTATAAACACCATCGGCGACCTTGTGAAATGGACTGGAGAAGATTTGCTACGGCTACCAAGTTTTGGCAGGAAATCATTATCCTATGTCGAACAATATTTACGGGAAAAAGGATTAGCTCTTCGTTGCAATTGACCACTTGGCAAACTGGAGACAAGATAAACGTGAATCGTATGGAGATGGACATAATTACCCGACGCGATTTGGAACAATTTCGGGTGCAGTTGTTAGCGGATATTAAGGGATTGTTGGCTGATGCGCCTACGGCGAACCGGAAACCCTGGCTAAAGGGAAGTGAAGTAAGAAAGCTTCTTGGAATTTCAGCCGGTAGCTTGCAAAATTTACGCATTACCGGCCAGCTAAAATCGTCCAAAGTGGGAGGCATACACTATTATCGTTTCGATGATATAGAGAACATGATGCAGCCAAATAGGTGAATGGGGATACGATGGAAGCAGCGATTCCTCACCTATCCCGTTTTTTTGCCACCTGCCAAGCTGATCAGCGCATGACGACTACCCATGTTAGTCTATATATGGCATTAGTATACCAGTGGACGCTCAACCAATATGCCAACCCCCTTCTAATAGAAAGGAACGCCGTTATGAACTTAGCAAAAATCAGTGGGATGGCTACTTATTTTAAGTGTATCCATAATCTACACGAATATGGGATAATTCGATATGTGGCGGCCAGACACCGGTACATGCGGAGCGCGGTATATATCTGCAATATTTGATTTAATGTCATCACGGTTAAGGACCCTTAAGAGTTACCGACTGCGTGTCTTGATTCATATTTCTTTTTGAGCGAATTCATGTCCTGACTAACCTTGGTATCGACAACCTGCGCATAAATTTGAGTTGTTTTAAGTTTCTTGTGCCCAAGCATCTTGGAGACTGTCTCCATCGGTACGCCATTGCTGAGCGTTACGGTGGTGGCGAAGGTATGCCGAGCGACATGAAAAGTCACCTCTTTCTGAATACCGCATGCGTCGGCGACTTCCTTGAGATAGGCATTGACCTTTTGGTTAGACATCATGGGTAGTAACCTGCCTGTATTTTCGGTTTTGGGATGGTTTTTATATTTTTTAAGGATCGCCAGTGCAGGAGGCAGCAATGGAATCTTGGATACAACATTGGTTTTTTCCCTGTTTTTATGCAGCCATAAATTGCCGTCCATGCCAACTACGATGTTAGAGGAGGTCAATTTGGCGGCATCGATGTAGGCAAGCCCCGTATAGCAGCTAAATAGAAAAAGGTCTTTTACCAAGGCTAATCTTTCTATACCGAATGGCTTATTTTCCAGTGCTTGCAATTCTTCAGCTGAAAGATGAGGAACGTTAGCGTCAACATGCTTGACCTTGTAAAGGATGAAGGGATCCTTATCAAGCCAGTCTTTTGCCACGCATTCATGAATGATCTTTTTAAGATTCTTGATGATCTTACCGTAGGAGTTGACAGACAAATTCTTTTCGGATTTTAGATAATATTCGAGATCAATAACGAAGGCGTATTTGACGGATCGCAGATCCATGTCCGTGACGTGGTATTTCCATTTAATGAATTCTTCGATATGCTTTTCGGTCGTTTTGTATTTGGTTAGGGTCGCCCGGACATATCCTTTTCCGATCAGCTTTTCTAAGTCAGTATTGTGATTACGAATGACCTCCATCAAGGTATGTCGGCTTCTGCCCAGACCTAACCATTTGACTTTGAACGTGTCCGCAGTAAAAGGTTGGTTTTCTATCAGCAGCTCTTGCCGGTAGTCATAGGCTTTCAATTTGAGCATCTCCAGGTGTGCGTTAATGATCCGGGCTTCTTCGGAATTGCCTTTCACTTTTGCAGCGCCCGCCACCCATTTGGTGCGTTCAATAAAAGCATTGGTGGCCACTTCGAAGCGCTTGCCGGCGATAGTTACTCGCATGTACAAGGGCAGCTTGTCGTCACTAGTGATTTTTGATGGTTTGCCATAAAACAGGATGCTCATTTTCGTTTCCATTTTTCTGCCTCCGATTTTTACAATTTTAAAATTAGTTAAATGGCCGCCAGGTCATCTATTTAGAATTTGAAGATGTTGCCCAGCAAGGGTTTGAGCGAAATTCGGTGGCATGAAAAGAGCGGTGTTTCTAATGCCACCGAATTTACCACCCGAACAATGAGAATAGTTGAACAAATTGGAGACGTGCTGGAAACGAAAAAGCCCGAAAACACTGCATTTCCGGGCTTTTTAACTGACTTTGTATTTCGAACTCGCGGACTGGACGGGACTCGAACCCGCGACCTCCGCCGTGACAGGGCGGCATTCTAACCAACTGAACTACCAATCCAACCTCCGGAAACATGGGCTGCGGCGGGTTTTGACGAGACGCGACCGTATGT
>Ga0207695_10001750_pt1 | contig 34466 bp, 32 predicted proteins | sample KBSC54metaG_FD_184354 | JGI IMG/M metagenome (GOLD analysis project Ga0207695, IMG submission 184354) | Corn rhizosphere microbial communities from Kellogg Biological Station, Michigan, USA - KBS C5-4 metaG (SPAdes) (version 2) | ecosystem: Host-associated > Plants > Roots > Rhizosphere > Soil... | reverse complement strand
TCAGTCCGATCGAGACGTTGTTCGTCGTCGACGCGATGACTGGCCAGGACGCCGCCAATACCGCGAAAGCGTTTGCCGAAGCGCTGCCGCTGACCGGCGTGATCCTGACCAAGACCGATGGCGACGCGCGCGGCGGTGCGGCGCTCTCGGTGCGTTACATCACCGGCCGGCCGATCAAGTTCATCGGCGTCAGTGAAAAACCCGATGGCCTCGATGCGTTCCATCCCGATCGTCTTGCCCAGCGCATTCTCGGCATGGGCGATGTGCTCTCGCTGGTCGAACAGGTCGAGCAGAACGTCGACAAGGAAAAAGCGCAGAAGCTCGCCGAGAAGGTCATCAAGGGCAAGCGCTTCGACATGAACGACATGCGCGACCAGCTTACGCAGATGCTCAACATGGGTGGGCTCGCGACGCTGATGGACAAATTGCCGGGCGTCGGCAATCTGCCGGAAAACGTCAAGTCGAAGGTCAACGACAAGGAAGTGCAGCGCATGGTGGCGATCATCAACTCGATGACCAAGAAGGAACGCCGCCATCCGGATCTGCTTAACGGTTCGCGCCGGGCGCGCGTCGCTCGCGGCTCCGGCACGCAGCCGGCTGACGTCAATCGTCTGCTCAAGCAGTACATGCAAATGGAAAAAATGATGTCGAAACTGTCTGCCGGAGGCATCAAAGGCCTGATGCGGCAGATGGGTGCGGCGATGAAGGGCATGGGCGGCGGTGGCGGAATGCCGCCCGGAATGATGCCCCGCTAGCTAAGCCGCTGTTCGGACTTTCATTTTCCCCAAATTCTGCTTAAAATACCCAGTTCACGCTGTCGGAGTTGGCCCATTTGGGCTCAGTGCGTTTGCGCGCTCCAATGCGTGAAATGGCGGAAGTGCTGAAGATTTTCAGCGATTTCCAATACCCGATAAATTCTTCGAGAAATAAACATGGTCAAGATTCGTCTTTCCCGCGGCGGCGCCAAAGGCCGGCCGTTCTATCACATCGTCGTGACCGATCAGCGCAACCCGCGCGACGGCCGCAACATCGAGCGTCTGGGTTTCTACAATCCGGTCGCCGCCGGCAAGGACGTGCGCCTGCAGCTCGACGCCGACAAGCTCAAGGCGTGGGTGGACAAGGGCGCACAGATGTCGGACAAGGTGCGCTGGCTGGCCAAGGAAGCCGGCAAGCAGGCCAAGACCGCAGCGTAATCGCTTCGTCGTGTCATGACGGCCGATCGACTTCTGCTGATCGGCAAGATCGTCGGCCTGCATGGCGTCGATGGCTGGGTCAAGCTCGAGTCCTACACACAACCGCGCACGCGCATCTTCAGCTACAAGCCGTGGCTGGTGACGATTGCGGGCGGTGAACGCGAGATCGAAGCGGCGCAAGGGCGCGAACACGGCAACGGTCTGATCGGCAAGCTGCCGGATTGCAATGATCGCGATGCCGCGGCGCGCCTCGTGGGTGCGACGATTCAGGTTCGACGTTCGGCTTTGCCCAAAACCAAGCGCGGCGAGATTTACTGGGCCGATCTGGAAGGGCTCGATGTCGTCACCGCGGAAGGCGTCGCGATCGGCCAGGTCAGTCACTTGTTCGCGACCGGCGCGAACGATGTGCTCGTGGTGCGCGACGGCGAACGCGAAAGATTGATTCCGTACGTCAGCGGTCAGTTCGTACGGGAAGTGGACTTGAAGGCGGGTCGGATTACGGTGGATTGGGATCCGGAGTTTTAGATGCGTATCGACGTCATCTCGCTGTTTCCCGAGGTCGTTTCCAGTTGCACCGGGATTGGCGTGGTGGGTCGGGCGCAGGAACGCGGGCTGCTGGCGGTGCACGCGTGGAATCCACGCGACTACGCCACGGATGCATACCGGCGCGTGGACGAACGCGTGTTCGGCGGTGGCCCTGGCATGGTCATGTTGATCGATCCACTGCGCGCGGCGCTCAATGCGGCGCGTGCGGCGGCGCCGGCACCGGCAAAAGTGATTTATCTGAGTCCGCAGGGAACGCGGATGGATCAGGCCAAGGTGGCCGAACTCGCGCAGCGGGAGCGTTTGGTTCTGCTGTGCGGGCGCTACGAAGGCGTGGACGAGCGCCTGTTGCAGCACGAAGTCGACGAGGAACTCTCGATCGGAGATTACGTGCTCTCAGGTGGCGAAGTGGCGGCGGCAGTCGTGATCGATGCGATCGGCCGTCTGCAGGAGGGCGCGTTGAACGACGCGCAGTCGGCACAGCAGGATTCGTTTTCCGATGGTCTGCTCGACTGCCCGCATTACACGCGACCGGAGTGTCACGAATTGGGTGCGGTGCCGCAGGTTCTGACCTCGGGCGACCACGCGGCAATCCGCCGCTGGCGCCGGAAACAGGCCTTGGGACGCACCTGGCAGCGCCGCCCGGATCTGCTGAACCGCTTGGAGCTTAGTCGAGAAGATCAAAAACTTTTGCTTGAATTTCAATTAGATACAAATATTTAATCAAATCGGCCGTAAATCGACCGAAACACCAGCGTATAATCCTGACCTTAGAAGTGAGTTGAGCATGAACATCCTCCAGCAATTCGAATCCGAGCAAATGACCCGCACGCTGCCCGATTTCGGGCCCGGCGATACGGTCATCGTCAACGTCAAAGTGAAAGAAGGCAATCGCGAACGCGTGCAGGCCTACGAGGGCGTGTGCATTGCGAAGAAGAATGCCGGACTCAATTCCGCGTTTACGGTGCGCAAGATTTCACACGGCACCGGTGTGGAACGCGTGTTCCAGACGCACAGCCCGGCGATCGACTCGGTCAGCGTCAAGCGTCGCGGCAAAGTGCGCGGCGCCAAGCTGTATTACCTGCGTGGCCTTGAAGGCAAGGCGGCGCGCATCCAGGAAGATCTGGCCAAGCGCACCCAAGAGTAAAGAGTCTTGGAGCATTGAGTCGCGTCTGTGCTCCTCGTCAACGAAGCGGCCGTCAGCAATGACGGCCGCTTTGTCTTTTGTGGTCATCGGTGGCGGACGGCCTCTGCCACTAGCTCAATGATTGCCGTGGGTCTTGGTCGTCCTGGCGTGGCCTTTGCCCGTTTGTTTCGTGCTCGCCGCACCGTAAAGCACCGAATGGCTGTTCGCATGCGCAATTCCGTTTGCACTCGCATGGCTCGGGCCTTGCGAATTACTGCGCGCAACACCACGCACCGCCGGGCCGACCGGCTGAGCATTGACCTTGGCGTCATGCGCGGCTTGCGAAACCGTCGCGCCGTGGTTGTTGCCTGAATTGCCGTGGCCGGCGCCCCAAGCGGGGGCCATGATGGCCAATGCGGCGAGAACTGGAAGAAGGTTGGTACGCATCGTCATATTTCCTTGTCGGCTGAAAGCGGATTCCACCGTCCCCCAGGTGGCTTCGGCAGGCTAGTCTGCCAGAACGATACGTGCGCTGAATCGGATCACAATTTATTCACGCTTGAATTTTTTACGGAGCATCCCTATTCGAGATGCAGCCCGGACACCTACGGAATCACTTGCATGAGCACGACCGCCGAAACCCGAAAATTCGAAGCTGAAGTCGCCCAGGTACTGCACCTGGTCACGCATTCGCTGTATTCGCACAAGGAGATTTTTCTGCGCGAGCTGATTTCGAATGCTTCGGACGCGTGCGACAAACTGCGGTTCGAGTCGATTGGCAAACCCGAGCTGCTCGCCGGCGACACCGACTTGCACATCGAGATCAACATCGACAAGGATGCGCGGACGATCACGATTCGTGACAACGGCATTGGCATGTCGCGCGAAGAAGTCGTCGCCAATATCGGCACGATTGCCAGCTCCGGCACACGCAAGTACCTCGAAGCACTGTCGGTCGATCAAAAGGCAGATGCGAACCTGATCGGCCAGTTCGGCGTGGGCTTTTACTCCGCGTTCGTCGTCGCCGATAAGGTCACGCTGACGACGCGCCGCGCCGATGGCGACGAAGGCGTGCGCTGGGAATCGTCGGGCTCGGGCGAGTACACGCTTGAAACGGTGGACAAGGCCGGTCGCGGTACCGAAGTCACGCTGCATCTGAAGCCTGAGGAAGACGAATTCCTGCAAAGCTGGCAGGTGCGCAGCCTCGTCGCCCGCTATTCGGATCACATCGGTTTCTCGATCCGCATGCCGAAGGAGAAGGATGGCAAGCCGACCGAGGAATGGGAGGTCGTCAATCAGGCTTCGGCGTTGTGGACGCGCCCGAAATCCGAACTCAAGGACGAGGATTACCAAAACTTCTACAAGCACATCAGCCACGATTTCAACGATGCGCTGGCATGGACGCACAATCGTGTCGAAGGCAACCAGAATTTCACGTCGCTGCTCTACGTGCCGGCGCAGTCGCCATTCGATTTGATGATGGGCGGGCGCGACGAACGCAAGGGCCTGAAGCTGTACGTCAAGCGCGTTTTCATCATGGACGCCGCCGAGCAGCTGTTGCCGACATACCTGCGCTTCGTGCGTGGCGTGGTCGATTCCGACGATCTGCCGCTCAACGTCAGCCGTGAACTCCTGCAGCAGAACCGCAATCTGGAAAAACTCAAGAGCGCGTGCACTCGGCGCGTGCTCGACCTGCTCGACAAAATGGCGAAGGATGAAGCGGACAAGTTCGCGACGTTCTGGAACCAGTTCGGCAACGTGCTCAAGGAAGGTCTGGCCGAAGACTTCGCCAACAAGGAACGGATAGCCAAGTTGTTGCGCTTCGCGTCGACCAAATCCGAAGGCGCCGCGCAAACCGTTTCGCTCGACGATTACGTCGGCCGCATGATCGCGAATCAGGATTCCATCTATTTCCTGACTGCGGACGGTTACGCTGCCGCCAAGGGCAGCCCGCAGCTGGAAGCGCTGAAGGCGAACAACGTCGAAGTGCTGCTGATGTACGACCGCATCGACGACTGGATGATCGGCTATCTCAGTGAATACGCCGGCAAGAAGCTGCGCAATATTGCCAAAGGCGACTTGGAACTCGACAAGCTCGGCGGTGCCAGTGCAGAACAGCGCCAGGAAACCGAGAAGGCCGCCGAAGGTGTGGTGAAGAAACTGAAGGACCTGCTCGGCGAGCGCGTGCGTGACGTGCGCGTGAGCGCGCGCCTGACCGACTCGCCGGCCTGCATCGTGCTCGACGAGCATGACATGGGTCTTGCGATGCAGCGCCTGCTCAAGCAGGCCGGACAGGAAGTCCCGCCCTCCAAGCCGTTTCTCGAAATTAATCCGGCGCATGCATTGCTCAAGCGCATGGAAAGCGAGAGCGATAGCAAGCGCGCCGAAGACATCGCGCTGCTGCTGCTTGATCAGGCGCAACTGCTCGAAGGCGTCGCGCTGGAGGATCCGGCCGCGTATGTGCGGCGCGTGAACGCGCTGATCGTCGGCTAAACCAGTTTCTTGAGCTGATACAGCGCTTCGAGCGCCTCTTTCGGCGTCATCGAATCCGGATCAAGCATGCGCAGCGCGGTTTCGCCCGGCGATGGCGGGGCGAACAAGCCGAGCTGTGGCGACGCCTCGCTCGCCGGCGGCGCGACCGCACGTTCGACCGCGACGTGCTGATTTTCGAGTGCGTCCAGATAGCGCCGCGCCTGCGCGATTACCGGCTTGGGAACGCCGGCGATGGCCGCGACGTGCAAACCGAAACTGCGATTGGCCGGACCTTCTTTCACGGCGTGCATGAACACGAGGTCATCGCCGTACTCGATCGCGTCCAGATGCACGTTGGCGATGCCCGAATATTGCCTGGCCAGATCGGTCAGTTCGAAATAGTGCGTCGCAAAAAGCGTAAACGCGCGATTGTGCGTGGCGAGCTGCACTGCGCACGCTTGTGCGAGCGCGAGGCCGTCGTACGTGCTCGTGCCGCGTCCTATTTCGTCCATCAGCACGAGGCTCGAAGCGGTAGCGTTGTGCAGGATATTCGCGGTCTCGCTCATCTCGACCATGAACGTGGATTGCCCGCGCGACAGGTCGTCACCCGCGCCGATACGCGTGAAGATGCGGTCGACGGGTCCGATCGTCGCCGCTTCCGCCGGCACCCAGCTGCCGATGTGAGCGAGCAGCACGATCAGCGCGTTCTGCCGCATGTACGTGGATTTGCCGCCCATGTTCGGGCCGGTGATGATCAACATGCGACGCGCGTCGTCGAATACCAGATCGTTCGGCTCGAACGGTTCCTTGCGCACCTGTTCGACGACGGGATGGCGGCCGCGCACGATGTGAATGCCGGCCGCGTCGCTCAGATCCGGCGCTTTCCAGTTCAGCGCGTCGGCGCGTTCGGCCAGGTTCGCGAGCGCATCGAGTTCGGCCACCGCGACGGCGGCGCGTTTGAGCGGATCCAGTCGCGCGAGCAGAAAATCCAGCAACTCTTCGTACAGAGCGCGTTCGCGCATCAGCGCGCGCTCGCGCGCGGACAGCACCTTGTCTTCGAACGCCTTCAATTCTTCGGTGATATAGCGCTCGGCGCCCTTGAGCGTCTGGCGACGCGAGTAATGCGCCGGCGCCTTGTCGGATTGCCCTTTGCTGATCTCGATGTAATAACCGTGCACGCTGTTGTAGCCGACTTTCAACGTGGCGATTCCCGTTGCGGCTTTCTCGCGTCCTTCCAGATCGATCAGGAACTGGTCCGCATTCGTCGACAGCGTGCGCAGCTCATCGAGTTCTGCATCGAAGCCGGCGCGGATGACGCCACCATCGCGCAACAACGCCGGAGGTTGTTCGAGCACCGCCGCTGCCAAATGTTGCGCCGTGGCGGCGTGTTCACCCAATCGCCCGAGCAGATCGAGCAGCAGCGGACTGTCGCCTTCGGTGATCGCGGTGCGCAGGTTCGGTGCCGCGAGCAAACCATCGCGCAGCGTCGAAAGATCGCGCGGGCGTGCGGAACGTAGCGCGACGCGTGCGAGAATGCGTTCCAGATCGCCAATGCCACGCAGCACTTCGCGCAAGTTTTCGAAGCGGCGCTGCGCGACCAGCATGTCGATCGCCTGATAGCGCGCGCGCAACACGAAGCGATCGCGCAGCGGGCGATGCAGCCAGCGCCGCAGCGCACGCGCGCCCATCGGTGTGATCGTGCGGTCGAGCACGCCGAGCAAGGTGTGTTCGCTGCGCCCGCTCGGGTGCGTGTCGATTTCCAGATTGCGGCGCGTCGCGGCGTCGAGCGCGATGGTCTCATCGGTGTTTTCCACCGCCAGCGCCGACAGATGCGGAAGCGCGGATTTCTGCGTCTCTTCGACATAGCCGAGCAGGGCGCCGGCGGCGGCGATCGCGAGCGGCATGGCGTGGCAACCAAAACCACTCAGATCGCGGGTCTTGAAAAACGCGACGAGCTGGCGTGTGGCGGATTCGGTATCGAAATGCCATGGCGCGCGCTTGCGCAGTCCCGGCAATTCGCCAACGAACGCCGGCCACACGACGTCTTCGGCAATCAGCGTTTCCGCCGGCGCGAGCCGCGCCAGCTCGGACGCCAGCGCTTCATTGTCCGCGACTTCGCTGAGCAGGAACCGACCGGCGGCAAGATCGACCCAGGCGAGTCCGAACGAAGATTTTCCCGCGGCGATCGCGAGCAGCAGATTGTCCCGGCGTTCTTCGAGCAGCGCCTCGTCGGTGACCGTGCCCGGCGTGACCACGCGCACGACCTTGCGTTCGACGAGTCCTTTCGCGAGCGCCGGATCGCCGATCTGCTCGCAGATCGCCACCGACTCGCCGAGCTTGATCAGCCTGGCGAGATAACCCTCGACGGCGTGGTAGGGCACGCCAGCCATCGGAATCGGCGCACCGGCCGAAGCGCCGCGTTGGGTCAGCGTGATATCGAGCAGTCGCGCGGCCCTGCGCGCGTCGTCGTAAAACAGTTCGTAGAAATCGCCCATGCGGAAAAACACGAGCGTGTCGGGGTATTCCGCTTTCGCTGCGAAGTATTGGCGCATCAGTGGCGTATGCTGGGCGAAATCGTCTCGATTCATTCGGGCGATGTGCGAAAATCGGAATTCGACATTGTAGTGGAGACGAGCATGTCCGCAGTCGCCGGTGACCAAGCATTGAATGAATTGGCGCAGACGATCGCCACGATCTTCAGTCAGCGCGGCGCCACGCTGGTCACTGCCGAATCCTGCACCGGCGGTTGGATTGCCAAAACGCTGACGGACGTGGCCGGTTCTTCGTCGTGGTTCGAATGCGGCGTCGTCGCCTACAGCTACGAGGCCAAGGAAGCGCTGCTCGGCGTGCGTCCGGAAGCGCTGGAGCAGTACGGCGCCGTCAGCCGCGAAACGGTGATCGAAATGGTCTCCGGTGCGCTCGCGCGCTACGGCGCGACGGTTGCGGTCGCCGTCACGGGTATCGCCGGCCCTAGCGGCGGCACGGCGGACAAGCCGGTCGGCACGGTCTGGATCGGCTGGAAGCGCCGCGGCGGCTACGCGCATGCCGAACTGTTTCATTTCGACGGTGATCGCGAATCCGTGCGTCGTCAGACCGTCGCTGCGGCGCTACGCGGCGTTCAGAAAATTCTGACAAGCTGAGGCGCGAATCGCGCATGCGGCGCGGCGCCCGCTGTGAGAGAATTCTTCCATCGCACGACTTTGCGCTTGCGCAGGGTTCAAGATCGCAATCCATGAGACGGTCGGCATTCAAGCTCTCCGCCAACATCATCGCAACGAGGTAATCCGGCAATGGACGACAACAAGCGTAAGGCGCTTTCGGCTGCATTGAGCCAGATCGAAAAGCAGTTCGGCAAAGGCACGGTCATGCGCATGGGCGATCGCGCCGTCGATGTGGTCGAGGTGATTCCAACCGGCTCGCTGATGCTCGACATCGCGCTTGGAATCGGCGGCCTGCCGCGTGGCCGCGTCGTCGAAATCTACGGGCCCGAATCCTCCGGCAAGACGACGCTCACCTTGCAGGTCATCGCCCAGGCACAGAAGCTCGGCGGCACCTGCGCGTTCATCGATGCCGAACACGCGCTCGATCCGACCTACGCCGAAAAGCTTGGCGTGAAAGTCGAGGATCTGCTGTTGTCGCAGCCGGACACCGGCGAGCAGGCGCTGGAGATCGCCGACATGCTCGTGCGCTCGAGCGCGGTCGACGTGGTCGTGATCGACTCGGTCGCCGCGCTGACGCCGCGCGCGGAAATCGAAGGCGAGATGGGCGATCAACTGCCCGGTTTGCAGGCGCGCCTGATGTCGCAGGCGCTGCGCAAGCTCACCGGCAACATCAAGCGCTCCAATACGATGGTCATCTTCATCAACCAGTTGCGCATGAAGATCGGCGTGATGATGCCGGGACAGAGTCCGGAAACCACGACCGGCGGCAACGCGCTGAAATTCTATGCTTCGGTGCGCCTGGACATCCGCCGCATCGGCGCGGTGAAGAAGGGCGAGGAGATCGTCGGCAACCAGACCAAGATCAAGGTGGTCAAGAACAAGCTCGCGCCGCCGTTCAAGCAGATCGTCACCGAAATCCTCTACGGCGAAGGCATCAGCCGCGAAGGCGAGCTGATCGACATGGGCAGCGACAATCGCATCGTCGAGAAATCCGGCGCCTGGTACAGCTACGGCGGCGAACGCATCGGCCAGGGCAAGGACAACGCGCGCCAGTACCTCAGGGAAAATCCCACCGTCGCCAGAGAAATAGAAGACAAGCTGCGCGCGGTGCTGCAACCGGGCAAATTGGCTGCCCCGGTCGCAGCCGAGGCGGAACTCGAAGAAGTGTGATCCTGAGGCGGGATGACTCGCCGACGTGAAGGAAAAGACGATGTCAGCGCCTATGACAAGGCGCTGATGCTGCTTGTCCGCCGCGAGCACTCCGCGCGCGAACTCAAATCCAAACTCGTGCGCAAAGGGCTCGACGCCGATGAGAGCGCCGCAGCGCTGGCGCAACTGCAGTCGAAGGATTACCAGAGTGACGCGCGCTTCGGCGAGATGCTGGTGCGCTCGCGCATCGCGCAAGGCTATGGACCGCGCTGGATCATCGCCGAGCTGAAGACGCATGGTATCGCCGAAGCGAGGGCGCGTACGCTCATCGATGCGGCCGAACCGGATTGGCCGGCGCTGGCGAGCGATCTCGTGCGCCGGCGCTACGGAGGGAAGCGGGCAGCAACGCTCGCGGAGCGTTCGAAACGCGCGAATTTCCTCTTGCGTCGCGGCTTCGACGCCGCCACTGTACAATCTGCGACCCGCGCTCAAGGTTTGGAGTCATCGGACGAGTTGGATTGATTGCTCGGATATCGGTGGCCAGTCTTGGCGTTTCCGATTCCCTGCGACCGACCGATGAAAACCAGCGCCGAAATCCGCCAGACGTTTCTCGACTTCTTCAAGTCAAAGAATCATACGATCGTGCCCTCGGCGCCGCTCGTGCCGGGCAACGACCCGACGCTGCTGTTCACGAACTCGGGCATGGTGCAGTTCAAGAACGTGTTTCTCGGCAGCGAGAAGCTGCCGTATGTACGCGCGGCCGATGTGCAGCGTTGCCTGCGCGCGGGCGGCAAGCACAACGATCTGGATTCAGTCGGCTACACCGCGCGGCACCACACGTTTTTCGAGATGCTCGGCAACTGGTCGTTCGGTGATTATTTCAAGCGTGAAGCGATCGTCTGGGCGTGGGAACTGTTGACCCAGGTATACCAATTGCCGAAAGACCGCCTGCTCGTCACGGTGTATCACACCGACGATGAGGCGTTCGATCTGTGGCACAAGGAAATCGGCCTAGCCGCAGAGCGCATCGTGCGCATCGGCGACAACAAGGGCGCGCCGTACGCATCGGACAACTTCTGGCAGATGGCCGACACCGGTCCGTGCGGGCCCTGCACGGAAATCTTCTACGATCACGGCGCGGAAATTCCGGGCGGCCCGCCGGGATCGCCGGACGAGGACGGCGATCGCTTCATCGAAATCTGGAATCTCGTCTTCATGCAGTTCGATCGCGCCGCCGACGGCACGCTGTCGAAACTGCCGGCGCCCTGTGTGGATACCGGCATGGGCCTGGAGCGCCTCGCGGCCGTGCTGCAGCACGTGCATTCGAACTATGAAATCGACCTGTTCCAGCATCTGATCCGCGAAGCGGCGAAGCTAACCGGAGCGCCGGATCTGGAAAACAAATCGCTGCGCGTGATCGCCGATCACATCCGCGCCTGCTCGTTCCTTATCGTCGACGGTGTGCTGCCGTCGAACGAAGGCCGCGGCTACGTGTTGCGTCGGATCATTCGTCGCGCATTGCGTCACGGATACATGCTCGGCCAGAAGCAGCCGTTCTTTCACAAACTCGTCGCAACGCTCGTCGCCGAAATGGGCGAGGCATATCCGGAACTCGCGGCCAAACGCGGCATCGTGGAAAAAGCGCTGCTCGCCGAAGAAGAACGTTTCGGCGAAACGCTCGAAAACGGCATGAAGGTGTTCGACGAAGTCGCCGCGCGCAGCGGCAAACTGATTCCGGGAGCGGACGCGTTCCGCCTCTATGATACCTACGGATTTCCGGTCGATTTGACGGCCGACATTGCCCGTGAGCGCGGTTTGAGCGTCGATACGGCCGGCTTCGAGAAAGCGATGAACGAGCAGCGCGAGCGCGCGCGCGCGGCCAGCCAGTTCGAGACCAAGGCATCGATTTCAGCCGACCTGGTGACGCGCCTCAAGCCGACGCAGTTCCTGGGCTACGGCGCGCTCGATGCGGATGCGCTCAAGGTCACCGGCATTCTGCGCGAGGGACGCGAGGCAGAGGAGTTGCGCGACGGCGAGGAAGCGACGCTGATCCTCGACACCACGCCGTTCTACGCCGAGTCGGGCGGGCAGGTCGGCGACACGGGCCTGCTCAGCAATGCCGACGGCGAATTTGTCGTGCGCGATACCGTCAAGCTTGCCGGTGCATTTCATGGTCATGTCGGACGCTGGAAAGGCAAGCCGTTGCGCGTCGGCGCACCACTGAACGGCTCGGTCGACGCGGCCCGGCGTCAGGCTGTCGTGCTCAATCATTCCGCCACCCACCTGCTGCACGCCGCGTTGCGCGGCGTGCTCGGCGAGCACGTGACACAGAAGGGTTCACTGGTCGCGCCCGATCGCCTGCGTTTCGATTTCTCGCATTTCCAGCCGCTGTCGGGCGAGGAGCTGCAGAAAATCGAGGACATCGTCAATGCCGAAATCCGCCGCAATGTCGAAGCGGAGGTCCATCAGATGGCTTACAAGGATGCGATCGACTTCGGCGCGATGGCACTGTTCGGCGAGAAATACGGCGACCAGGTCCGCGTGCTCAAGATGGGCACCTTCTCAACCGAACTTTGTGGCGGCACGCACGTCGGCCGCACTGGCGACATCGGTCTGTTCAAGATCGTCAGTGAGGGCGGGGTCGCTTCCGGCATCCGCCGCATTGAAGCCCTGACCGGCGCCGGCGCGCTCGCCTATGTGAAAGACGAGGAGACTCGCCTCGACGAAATTGCGCAGCTGTTGTCGACCAGCGGCGGCGATGTGATCGAAAAGTTGCGCGCGGTGTTCGAGCGCCAGAAAAAACTCGAACGCGAACTCGAAGCACTGAAGGCGAAAGCCGCGAGCGCGGCGACGGGCGATCTTGCCGCCAATGCGCAGGACGTGCACGGCATCAAGGTGATCGCCGCGCGTCTGGACGGCGCCGACGCAAAAACGCTGCGCGACAGCGTCGATCAGTTCAAGCAGAAGCTCGGCGACTGCGTCGTACTGCTCGCCGGCGGCAGCGACGGCAAGATTTCACTCGTGGCCGGCGTGCACGGCAAGGCGCTCGGCAAGATCAGGGCGGGAGACCTCGTTGCGCATGTGGCCCAGCAGATCGGCGGCAAGGGCGGTGGGCGCCCGGACATGGCGCAAGGCGGCGGCGAGGATTCGCCGAAGCTTGCGAGTGCGCTGAGTGAAATCCCCGCGTGGGTCGGCGCACGACTTGCATAGTTCCTGAACACGGTCATTTGCGGATACCCGCGCACTGGAATAGTATCGAAACGTGTGTCGGCCGCTGGCTGCAAGGAAGAGCCGTCGTCGCTTGTCCAATAACAACAACAGCAAGCGACACTAGCGGAAAGCGTTGCCGGTTCAGCGGGTGTCGCGCGCGTGCGACGGACCAGTTGGCGAGTTCGTCGGGAGCTTTAAAGCGCGGCGCTTTCGTTAGGAAAGACGAAGCTTAAGGAGAAGACTATGCTGATTTTGACGCGCCGGGTGGGGGAGACATTGATGATCGGGGATGCAGTAAGCGTCACCGTGCTCGGAGTGAAGGGTAATCAGGTCCGCATCGGCATCAACGCGCCCAAAGACGTCGCCGTCCACCGCGAGGAAATCTATCAGCGCATCAAGCGCGAACACGAAACGCCCGGTGGTGGCCAGACGCCGCCCGCCGCAGCGTGATTGACTGAATCGCTTTACCGCAAACGGTCGACCCGTTATCCTTCGCGCCCCTGATTGCGCTGCGTTGCCGAAGCGTGGGGGTCCAAAGTTCGGAGAGGTGCCCGAGAGGCCGAAGGGGCTCCCCTGCTAAGGGAATATAGGGTCAAAAGCTCTATCGAGGGTTCGACTGATTCGCCGGGAGCGAATCAGGACAGCCGAAGGCTGGTCCGGAGCGCGAAGCGCGCAGGGTGAGTCTCAGGACGAGACGAACAATCCCGACCGACTTGCAACCGGTAGCGTAGAATCAAGAAATGTGGAGAGGTGCCCGAGAGGCCGAAGGGGCTCCCCTGCTAAGGGAGTATAGGGTCAAAAGCTCTATCGAGGGTTCGAATCCCTCCCTCTCCGCCAGAAAAAAGAAAACGGCCCGCGTGGCCGTTTTTATTTTTCTACAGGATTGGGCGGGTGGACGGGCCCGCTTGGTTCGACTGATTCGCCGGGAGCGAATCAGGACAGCCGAAGGCTGGCCCGAGCGTCAGCGAGGGCGAGTCTCAGGATGAGACGAGCAATCCCGACCGTTGACGTAAATTTCATATACCGCGATAATTCCGCTTCTTCGCGCTGGCAGATCGTCGGCGGCGATTCCCTGAAAAAACGCGCCCGTAGCTCAGTTGGATAGAGTACCAGGCTACGAACTTGGTGGTCGGGAGTTCGAATCTCTCCGGGCGCGCCAAATTTTCGAAGGGTGCTGCGGCACCCTTTTGCTTTGCGAGGTGGAATAGTTCGGCGAAAACGGAAGAACGATCGGGGTATAGCTCAGCCTGGTAGAGCGCCAGCTTTGGGAGCTGGATGTCGAGAGTTCGAATCCCTCTACCCCGACCAACCGAGTGATGAAGGCGAGTGCGATAGACTGGTCCGCGTTGCGCCCGTAGCTCAACCGGATAGAGCACCGGCCTTCTAAGCCGGCGGTTGTGGGTTCGAGTCCCGCCGGGCGCGCCAGCGTCAAAGCCGTATGCGATAATTCCGGTTCAATGGTGGGCGTAGCTCAGTTGGTTAGAGTACCGGATTGTGATTCCGGTTGTCGGGGGTTCGAATCCCCTCGTCCACCCCAATTTTATAAAGGTTGGAAAGACTCATCGGCACGCGGCGTGCCTTAAAGATTCAGTCAAGAAAAGTGGGCCGTTAGCTCAGTTGGTAGAGCAGGAGACTCTTAATCTCTTGGTCCTAGGTTCGAGTCCTAGACGGCCCACCACTTGTTCCTCGCCCGCGCGCCGCGCGTACCGATGCGCCTCACGCGAAAGTGGCGGAATTGGTAGACGCACTGGATTTAGGTTCCAGCGGGGCAACCCGTGAGAGTTCGAGTCTCTCCTTTCGCACCATTTGAAGGCGCGTCGCGCGCCGCTGCAGATTTGAGGAAAGCAAATGCAAGTCTCGATCGAAAACGTAGGCAATCTCGGACGCAAGCTGACGGTTCGCATTCCGGCGGACTCCTACGAATCGCAGGTGAAGTCGCGCCTTGCCGAGGCCAGCCGCACCGTGCGCCTGAAAGGCTTCCGCCCCGGCAAGGTGCCGACCAAGATCATCGAGCAACGTTTCGGCGCGCAGATCCGCGGCGAGACGATGTCCGAACTCGTGCGCAACAGCTTCCAGCAAGCCGTCAGCGAGCAGAAGCTGCGCCCGGCATTGTCGCCGTCTATTTCCACGACTGGCGAGCCGGTCAACGGCCAGATCGAATACACGGCCACATTCGAAGTGCTGCCGGAACTCGGCAAGCTCGACGTCGCCACGCTCGCGGTCAGCAAGCCCGTGGCCAATGTCGGCGACGCGGATGTGGATGGCATGATCGAGACGCTGCGCCAGCAGCGCCGCACCTGGACACCGGTCGAGCGCGGTGCGCAGGCTGGCGATATGGTGTTGTTTGAATTCGCGGCGACGGGCGAAGGCATCGAGCAGGCGCGCGAACGCGTGGGCACGATTCTGGGTTCCGGCGCGATGAGCAGGGAGTTGGAAGACAAGCTCGGCGGACATGCGACCGGCGAGGAATTCGATGCCGATGTGACGTTCCCGGCCGATTTCCGCATGGCCGCGCTGGCCGGCAAGCACGCCAAGGTTTCGGTCAAGATCGTGCGCGTGCAGGAAGCGAAATTGCCCGACATCGACGACGCTTTCATTGCCAGCTTCGGCATCGGCGACGGTGGCATGGACAAGTTTCGTGCCGACGTGCGTGCGAATCTGGAACGCGAACTCAAGGGTATGCTCGCCGCGCGCCTGAAGAATGAAGTCATCCAGAAGCTCATGGACGCGCATCCCGGCATCGAGCTGCCGCAGGGCATGATCGAAGCCGAAGCGCGTGCGCTGCACCAGCAGGCGCAAGCACAGGCGCAGCAACAAGGCCAGCAGTTCGCTCTTGAAGTCTCCGCATTCACCGACATGGCACGCCGCCGCGTTTCGGCCGGTGTGCTGATCGGTGAATTGGCGCGCCAGAACGATATCCGTCCGGACAGCCGCCGTGTTGCGGAAATGCTGGCAACGATCGCTTCGACTTACGAAGAGCCGACGCAGGTCGTCGAACTCTATCAGCGCGATCCGCAGCTCATGCAGAGTCTGCAGAACCGCGTGATGGAAGACCAGGTCGCCGAATGGGTGGCCGCACACGCGCAGACCAGCGAGCAGCAGCTTACGTTCGCCGAGGCAATGCGCCCGGTGTGAAGCAGCCAAGCGCAGGGCAGGAGGCCGGATTGCCATGCCTCCCTTGATGTTTCATCATCCCGCCCTCAGCTTATCTGTTCACGTCCATTCGGGAATCCGCATGCCCACCATCGAGCCGATCCGCAGCCTCAATCTCGTTCCTATGGTGGTCGAACAGACTTCCCGTGGCGAACGCGCCTACGACATCTACTCGCGCCTGCTCAAGGAGCGCGTGGTGTTCTGCGTCGGACCGATCGACGACTACATGGCCAATGTCATCGTTGCGCAGCTGCTGTTCCTCGAGTCGGAAAATCCGGACAAGGACATCAACCTCTACATCAACAGCCCCGGCGGCGTGGTCACGGCCGGCATGGCCGTCTACGACACGATGCAGTTCATCAAGCCGGACGTCAGCACGATTTGCGTCGGCCAAGCGGCCAGCATGGGTTCGTTCCTGCTCGCGGCAGGGGCCAAGGGCAAGCGTTACACGCTGCCGAATTCACGCGTGATGATCCATCAGCCATCCGGGGGCTTTCAGGGCATGGCCTCGGATATCGCGATTCATGCCAAGGAAATCCTGGCACTCAAGGCGCGCCTGAACGAAACCCTGGCCCGTCACACCGGCCGCTCGGTCGAGCAGATCGAACGCGACGTCGACCGCGACAACTTCATGAGCGCCGAAGACGCCAAGGCCTACGGCATCGTCGACGCCGTGCTGGAACGGCGTCCGGGCGAGACCGTTCGTACCGCCTAACCCGCGCCAAATCCCGCTTACCTGAGCAATTTTCACGCCCGTCGGGCGAACGTGGATTTCCGCGCCGGTATGCTATTCTTTAAACTGACACTACCCACGACTTAGGCTTCTTCAGAAATGAGTGACGAGCGGCAGGGCCGATCGGGCGACAGCAGCAAGATTCTGTACTGTTCGTTCTGCGGCAAGAGCCAACATGAGGTCCGCAAACTGATTGCGGGCCCGAGCGTGTACATCTGCGACGAATGCGTCGAGTTGTGCAACGACATCATCCGCGAGGAACTCGAGGAAAAGAACGCCACCGCGCGCAGCCATCTGCCGAAGCCGCGCGAGATCATGGATGTGCTCGATCAATACGTGATCGGCCAGGGCCGCGCCAAGAAGGTGCTCGCGGTCGCCGTCTACAACCATTACAAGAGACTGGAAGCGCGCCAGCGCCAGGACGAAGTCGAGCTGGCCAAATCCAACATCCTGCTGATCGGTCCGACCGGTTCGGGCAAGACGCTGCTTGCGGAAACGCTGGCGCGGCTGCTCAACGTGCCGTTCACGATTGCCGATGCGACGACGCTGACCGAAGCCGGTTACGTCGGCGAAGACGTCGAGAACATCATCCAGAAACTGCTGCAGAAGTGCGACTACGACGTCGAGAAGGCGCAGACCGGCATCGTCTACATCGACGAAATCGACAAGATCTCACGCAAAAGCGAGAACCCGTCGATCACGCGCGACGTCTCCGGCGAAGGTGTGCAGCAGGCGCTGCTCAAGCTCATCGAAGGCACGATTGCTTCGGTGCCGCCGCAGGGTGGACGCAAGCACCCGCAGCAGGAGTTCCTGCAGGTCGATACGAAAAATATCTTGTTCATTTGCGGCGGCGCGTTTTCGGGGCTGGAAAAGATCATCCAGCAGCGCTCCGAATCGACCGGCATCGGTTTTGCCGCCGAAATCCGCAGCAAGAGCAAGCACGCAAACGTCGGCAAGGTGCTCGCCGATGTCGAACCCGAAGATCTGGTCAAGTTCGGCCTGATTCCCGAATTCGTCGGCCGCCTGCCGGTCGTGGCCACGCTCGAGGAGCTCGACGAACCTGCGCTGATCAAGATCCTCACCGAGCCGAAGAACGCGATCGTCAAGCAGTTCAAGCGCATGTTCGAAATCGAAGGCGCCGAACTCGAGTTCCGCAACGAAGCGCTCGGCGCCGTCGCGCGCAAAGCACTCAAGCGCCGCACCGGCGCGCGCGGTCTGCGCACGATTCTCGAGCAGGTGCTGCTCGAAACCATGTACGAACTGCCATCGCTCGAGCACGTTTCGAAGGTCGTCGTCGACGAAGCCGTGATCAACGGCCAAGCCGAACCGTATCTGATCTATCGAGGCATGCAATCACGCGCCGCCTCTGAGTAAACGGCTCGTTCGCTGAGTCTGGACGCAGCCCGCGCGGCGGGTTCCGGCTTTCTTCTTCGACAGCGTCCAGGGATATTTCGTTGCGGGCGAATCTGAACGCCCGCAGGCTTGAAAAGAACGAGATCGTCGTCACTTGACGAATCATCGCCATGCGATCACGCTGACCATCGAGCGCGTCGGCGCCCTTTTTTCGTTCAGGAAAACACCATGGAACAAAGCAAGACCGAGAAGCCTGTAGCGGCCATCAGCGAGTTGCCGGTGCTGCCGTTGCGCGATGTCGTCGTCTACCCGCACATGGTCATTCCGTTGTTCGTCGGGCGCGAGAAATCGATGAAGGCGCTCGACATGACGATGGCCGGCGACAAGCGCATTCTGCTCGTTGCGCAGCGCGGTCCGGATATCGACGATCCGAAAGCGGGTGACTTGTATCCGATCGGTACGGTCGCGAGCGTGCTGCAGCTGCTGAAGCTGCCGGATGGCACGATCAAGGTGCTCGTCGAAGGGGTATCGCGCGCGGAAGTGGTGCGCTATGCCGAACGCGATGAAGTGCTGACCGGGCACGTGCGCGCGCTCGAGCCCGCGTACACACGCGCGCAGCGCGAGATCGAAGTGATTTCTCGCACGCTGGTGTCGCAGTTCGAGCAGTTCGTCAAGCTCAATCGGAAGATTCCGCCGGAACTGCTGACGACGCTTGCCGGCATCGATGACGCGAGCCGACTCGGCGACACGATCGCGGCGCATCTGTCGATCCGCCTGCAGGATAAGCAGAAAGTGCTCGAGACGGCCGACGTGGCCGATCGTCTCGAAATGCTCGTCGGCTTCGTCGACGGCGAGATCGATGTGCAGCAGATCGAAAAACGCATCCGCGGCCGCGTCAAGACGCAGATGGAGAAGAGTCAGCGCGAGTACTACCTCAACGAGCAGATGAAGGCGATCCAGAAGGAGCTCGGCGAGAACGAGGACGCGCCGAACGAGGTCGAGGAACTCGGCAAGAAAATCGAAAATGCCGGCATGCCCAAATTGGTGGAGGCCAAGGCGCGCACGGAACTCAACAAGCTCAAGCAGATGTCGCCGATGTCGGCTGAAGCCACCGTCGTGCGCAATTATCTCGACTGGCTGCTCGGTGTGCCGTGGAAGAAACGCACCAAGGTGCGCCGCGACCTGCAGGCCGCCGAGGACGTGCTCAATAAGGATCACTTCGGCCTCGAGAAAGTCAAGGAACGCATCGTCGAATACCTGGCCGTGCAGCAGCGCGTGAAGAAGATGAAAGGCCCGATCCTGTGCCTGGTCGGGCCGCCGGGCGTCGGCAAGACCTCGCTCGGCCAGTCGATCGCACGCGCGACGAATCGCAAGTTCTCGCGCATGTCGCTCGGCGGCGTGCGCGACGAGGCCGAGATTCGTGGCCATCGGCGCACCTACATCGGTTCGCTGCCCGGACGCATCATCCAGAGCATGAGCAAGGTCGGCACGCGCAATCCGCTGATCATGCTCGACGAAATCGACAAGATGTCGATGGATTTCCGCGGCGATCCATCGTCCGCGCTGCTCGAAGTGCTGGATCCGGAGCAGAACCATGCATTCAACGATCACTACCTGGAAGTCGATTTCGACCTCTCGGAGGTGATGTTCATCGCCACCGCAAACTCGCTGAATATTCCCGGTCCGCTGCTCGACCGCATGGAAGTGATCCGCATCCCCGGCTACACCGAGGACGAGAAGGTCAATATCGCCGAACGCTATCTGTTGCCGAAACAGATCAAGGGCAACGGCCTGCGCACGAGCGAGCTCTCGGTTGCGGAACCGGCGGTGCGCGACATCATTCGTTATTACACGCGCGAATCCGGCGTGCGCAACCTCGAGCGCGAGCTCGCCAAGATTTGTCGCAAGGCGGTCAAGGAACTCACGCTCGAAGCGGACAAGAACAAGGGCAAGGCGAAGAAGGTGCGCAGCAAAGTCGCTGTCACCGCAAAAAATCTCGACAATTATCTCGGCGTGCGCAAGTTCACGTTCGGACGCAAGGAACAGCAGAACGAAGTCGGTCTGGTCACTGGGCTGGCGTGGACGCAAGTCGGCGGCGATCTGCTCAGCATCGAGGCAACCGTCGTGCCCGGCAAGGGCAAGTTGATCCACACCGGCCAGCTCGGCGATGTAATGCAGGAGTCGATCCAGGCGGCATTGAGCGTGGTGCGCGCGCGTGCCGATCGGTTCGGCATCGACCCGGATTTCCACCACAAATACGACATCCACATCCACGTGCCGGAAGGCGCGACGCCGAAGGATGGCCCGAGCGCAGGCATCGCCATGTGCACGGCGCTGGTATCGGCGCTGACCAAGGATCCGGTGCGGTCGGAAGTCGCGATGACCGGTGAAATCACGCTGCGCGGCCGCGTGCTGCCGATCGGCGGTCTCAAGGAGAAACTGCTCGCCGCACATCGTGGCGGCATCGAGACCGTGATCATTCCGGAAGAAAACGAGAAGGACCTGGCCGACATCCCGAAGAACGTCACCGGTTCACTGCAGATCAAACCGGTCAAGTGGATCGACGAGGTACTCGACATCGTACTGGAGCGCCCGCTCGTGCCACAGGTCGCAAAAGTGGAAAAAGATCCAAAATCCACAATTGAGCCGTCGCCGGAAGGCGATGGTGAAGGATCGCAGCCGCGCGCGCACTGAGGGATTCGCCGCAAGCGCGGTCCTTGCAAATTTCCGATGACGAGTCAAGCGGCGGCGTGCACATTCTGCGCGCCGCGCCGCATTTTCGGAATTCGCTGCAAACCGCGCCGTTGCTTGTATTGCGCGCGGTCAAAGCCACTGGTATAAATGCTGCGCCGCGATCCGAGCGACCACACAAGTCCAAGCGATCACGGGGTAGCGCGACGACTACGATCCGCCCCGGAAAGAAGACGTTCGCGAAAAAACAGATCACGTTGCGGTCCCAAAAATTCCGCCGGGAGAGATAAATGAATAAAGCTGAATTTATTAGTGCTGTGTCCGATGCCGCCAGCCTGACCAAGGTCGATGGCGCAAAGGCCGTTGAGGCTTTCATCGATGTGGTCAAGAAAGCCCTGAAGAAGGGTGACACTGTGGCGCTGGTCGGCTTTGGCACATTCGTCGTGCGCAAGCGCGCCGCGCGTACTGGCCGCAATCCGCGCACCGGTCAGCAGATCAAGATCAAGGCTTCGAAGAATCCCTCGTTCAAGGCTGGCAAAGCGCTCAAGGATGCAATAAACTAATCGACTTGCCCGAAGTTGTATTGCTGTAGGGGTGCTTAGCTCAGCGGTAGAGCGTCGCCCTTACAAGGCGAGGGTCGGGGGTTCGAACCCCTCAGCACCCACCAGGGTTGCGGTCATTCCGCAGGAATCCCGGGGAATACGCTGGGATTTTTTTAGTGACAACGCGGAGTGGTAGTTCAGCTGGTTAGAATACCGGCCTGTCACGCCGGGGGTCGCGGGTTCGAGTCCCGTCCACTCCGCCATATTTGCAAAGGGCGCCAATGTGCGCCCTTTTTCTTGATTGGTGCCTAAATGCTGCAAACACTCCACGAGAAATTTTCCGGCCTGATCGCCAAGATCGTGCTCGGCATCATCGTCATCGTATTCGGCGGATTCTTCGGCATCCAGCAGTACTTCACCCAACGCAACGAAACCTACGTCGCGAAGGTGGATGGCCACGAGATTTCACAGCAGGACTTCCGCGAACGCTGGGACCTGTACCGCTCGCAGGCGGCGCGCAATCCGCGCTTCGATCCGGCGCAATTCGATACGCCCGAGCGCAAGCGCGAGGTGCTCGATCAGCTGATCAATGAGCAACTCGTGCTCGCCGCGAACGAAAAGCTCGGCGTCGTCGTACCGCCGGCGAAGATCCGCGACGAGATTTCCAGCTATCCGGCGTTCCAGGTCGACGGCAAGTTCAACGCCGACCAATATCGTCTGGTACTGAGCTCGCAGCGCCGCACGCCAGCGCAAATCGAAGAACTCGTGCGCCAGGACATCGCGCAGCGCGAAATCGCCGGTCAGATCGCGGCGAGCGGCATTGTCACCGATGCGGATGTGAATGCGTATCTGCGCCTGCGCGATCAGACGCGCGATTTCCGTTACATCAAGCTCGACAAGCCGGCCGCCAACGCCAATATCGCGGACAGCGACATCGAGGCTTATTACAAGGCGCACGGCGACGAGTTCATGACGCCGGAAAAAGTTTCGCTCGACTACGTCGAACTCGACGCGGCGAAGATGGCCGCCGACACCAAGGCCGACGACGCGACTCTCAAGCAGCAGTACGAGGAACAAAAATCGCATTACGTCACGCCGGAGCAGCGTCTGGCTTCGCACATCCTCGTCAAGGTCGACAAGAACGCCGACGCCGCGGCGCAGAAAGCCGCGCTCGAAAAAGCGCAGAAGATCGCCGCGGAGGCAAAATCGGGCAAGGATTTCGCCGCGCTCGCCAAGAGCGAATCCGATGACGCCGGTTCCAAGGCGCAAGGCGGCGATCTGGGTTGGCTCGAAAAAGGCGTGACCGATCCCGCGTTCGAAAGCGCGCTGTTCGCGCTGAAGAAGGGCGACATTTCCGATCCGGTGAAATCCGATGAGGGTTACCACGTCATCCAGTTGCGTGATGTCCGCGCGGAAAAAGTGCGTCCGTTCGAGGAAGTGAAGGACGAACTGGCCAAGAAGTATCTGGAAACGCAGCGCGAACACGCTTACAGCGAGACTTCCGGAAAGCTGATCGACGCCACGCTCGATGCGTCGGACCTCGCGCCTGCGGCGAAGGATTTGCATCTAGACGTGCAGAAGACGCCGCTGTTCACGCGCGCCGGCGGTACCGGCATTGCTGCGAACCCTGCTGTGATCAAAGCAGCATTCTCCAACGACGTGCTTGTCGATGGCCGCGTCTCCGGTCCGATTGAACTCGGACCCAATCACATCGTGGTCGTGCGCGTGGACCAGCACGAAAAACCGGCGCCGAAGCCGCTCGACGCGGTCCGCGACGACATCCGCAAGAAACTGATCGCGCAGGACGTTGCGAAAGCCGCGCGCGAGCGTGCCGAGACTCTGTACGCGCGTTTGCAGAAAGGCGAAACGCTCGACGCGGTCGCCGCCGACGCGAAAGTCAAGCCGCTGGAAGAGAAGGGCATCGGCCGCAACGCCGCGAATCTGGATCGCGCCATTGTCGACGCGGTGTTCAATCTCGCACGCCCGCAAGCCGGCAAGCCGACCGTCGGCCGCGCCGCGCTTGCCGACGACGCCTACGCGCTCATCGCACTGGATAGCGTCACTGACGGTGATCCGTCCAAACTCGACGCGAAGACGAAAGAGGCGGCGCGCAACACGCTGCGCCAGGGACTTGGTGTTGAAGCGACGCGCGGGTTTGTCGATAGCTTGAAAAAAGCCGCGGACATCAAGATTGCCGAGGATCGGCTCCAGTAAACAGCGGTCCGCTCGCTTGCGCGAGCGGACTTGCGCAGCGCGAAAAGCCAGTGGCGCACAGCGCTTTCCTCGCTGCTGCGTGAACACCCTGATCTGAAAACCCGGCGCTCCGAGCCGTGACTTCCGGCTCATTCGCTATTATCAACTAAACACTATAGTTGATCTGCGTATATAGTCAGGTCAGCAATGGACGACACCGAAAGTCATCTGCGCAAATTCCACAAAGAGCTCAGCGCCGGAATCGTGTCGCTGGTGCTGCTTGGCGTGTTGGCGCGGGCACGTACGCCGATGTACGGCTATCAGATCGTCAAGCGGCTCGACCAAACCGGCGAGGGCGTGCTCAGCGGCAAGCAGAGTGCCCTGTATCCGGTGCTGCGCAACCTTTCCGCGGCCGGTTTGCTCGACAGCGAAGTGGAGCCGTCGGTAACCGGGCCGCCGCGTCGCTATTACCGCATTACGCCGCTTGGCCGGCGCGTGCTGCGCGACTGGAGCATGGCCTGGGTTGCGACCCGCGACTTCGTGAATACGGTTCTGGAGGATTGATCATGAGCACACCCGCTCCGCGCACAATCGCGGAATACCTTGAGCAGCTGCGCGCCGCGCTCCAGGGCGCCGATCCGGCATTGATCCAGGATGCGCTCTACGACGCCGAGGAACACCTGCGCAGCGAAATGCACGAAAACCGCGGCAAGTCCGAAGCCGAGGTGCTGGCGAAGATCGTCACGAGCTACGGAGCGCCGGAAGAAGTGGCGGAAATCTATGTCGACAAGGAAAACGTCGTGCGCGAGGCGCTACAGGCCCCGCCGCGACCGTCCCGGCGCACGGCGCTCGGACGCTTCTTTGCGGTGGGTGCCGATCCACGTGCGTACTCGGCGCTGTTCTACATGCTGTTGTCGCTGGCCACGGGAATTTTCTATTTCACTTGGACCGTGACGGGCGTGTCTTTGTCGCTCGGGCTGTCGATCCTGATTTTCGGCATCATCTTCGCCGTGATGTTCTTCGGGACCACGCGCGTGCTGTCGCTCGTTGAGGGTCGCATCATCGAAGTAATGCTTGGCGAGCGCATGCCGCGCCGCCCGGTGTTCGCAGAACGGAATCTGCCGCTGCGTTCGCGAATCTGGGGCATGTTCAAGGATCCGCGTACGTGGTCGACGTTGTTGTACTTCGTGCTGATGCTGCCGCTCGGCATCGTCTACTTCACGTTGGCTGTGACCGGCATAGCGTTGTCGCTGAGTTTCATATCTGCGCCGGTGGCGCACGTGCTGTGGTCGCTCGGCCTCGTGCAAATCGACTGGGCCGATCACGTTCACTTCAATGACACGCTGGTGATGCCGCCATTGTTGGCCGATCCGCTGATGTTCGTGCTCGGTATCGCCATGCTGTTCGGCTTGCTGCACCTGGCGCGCGGTGTCGGCAAGTTCCAGGGCGCGCTGGCAAAGGCACTGCTGGTCAGGTAATCCGATCGTTGCTCGTCGCGATCGCATCGTCGAGCTCGCAGCGCAGCGCGGAAAAAACGTGGCGCATCGACATGCTGCTCGCGCGCGCCGGCAACGCGCGCCGTAACACCCGCAGGTCCTGCTCCCAGCCCAGATCGTCGACCACACGCTTGCGCCACTTGCGTTTGAGCGCCTTGCCGAGGACTTCACGCAATGAATCGCGAGCTGCCGCGGCGGCGAGCGGACGGGATTCGTCGCGCGTAATCCCACGCAGCAATTCGATCTGCAGCAGCAAGCGCCGACTGCGACGTCGCAGACGATGCCGCGGCTCCTGACCCGTCGATGCACGGGCCGGGCCGCGCGCCCGCCGTACGCGCTTGTCGGCGCGTTTGAGCGCGCGTTGCACATCGCCCGCGAGCAGCCGCGTCCAGGCAATCCTGGTGAGATCGCCACGTATCTGCACGACTTGCGCGCGATGGGCGGAGAATCCGGGATCGCTTGCCAGTGCTGCGCCGAGCACGCGCTCGCGGCGCTGCCGCAACTCGCGCGCCAGATCTCGCCAGATTTCCTGCAGCTTTTCGTCGTCCTTGCCGAGGCATTTTGCCGTGGCCAATACCGCTTGCGCATCGCGCAACGGCGAGAGTCCATGCGCAAAACCGCGCAGGCGGCGCTCCAGCGAGAGCGTGGAAAGCGGGGATTTGTGCAGCAGCTCCACGCACGCGCGCAGCCGGGCGAGTGCCTTGCGCGCGCGATGCACACCGTCGTGCTGCCATGCGCCGGCGCGCGCGAGTTGCAAGTCGGCCTGCGCGAGTGTATCCAGCGCGTAGTCGCGCAGCGCAGCGCCGAGGTTGTCTTCGGTTGCGGACATCGCGTGATTATCCTCTGGCTGCCAAGCTCATGGGCAGCGGCATCGCGTGGCGCCGGTCACAGAGCGGCCTGCGCGCGCGACGATTTTGCGCGCGGTCCCACGACCTGATCGACGCGACCGATGCGAACCTGATGGCTGCTTTGGCCAAACCTCGGGAACGATGCGCGGCGCACGCCGCGCATCGTGAGAAACAACTACTTTGCCGCAGCTGCCTGCGGCGGCGGCGGATCACCAGAAGCGTGATCGGCCACGTACACCCATTGCCCCTTACGCAGTTCGGTGACGTCGGTGTAGCGGCCCGTCCAGGTCATGGCCTTGCCATCGGACTTCTGCGTGACCGCCATCGAGAAATTTCCCCAGTGCGACTCGTGTTTGCCGTCACCCTCGGAATGGCGATTCGTCAGCGCTGCCGAGTTGATTTTGAAATGCTCGAACATGTCCTTGTAGGCGGAGCGAATCGCCGCTGCGCCCTGGTGCTCGGGCTCGTCCGGAAACCAGGCGACCGCATTTTCCGCATAGAGCTTCATCACCGCCTCGATGTCGCTGGCAGTGACGGCCTTGATCCAGGCGTCGCCGATGTCTCCGGGGCTGCCGGCCGCGAACGCCGGCAGTGCTGCGGTCGTTGCGGCGACGAGCAGCCCAATTGCGAACCCACGACGAATTCCTCCCAACATGGCACATCCTCCCAGCTGTGGAAAAATCGGTTTCAGGGCGCGGATTCTAGCGCCGCTTTGAAAGCGTTGCGCGATTGCCCGGATTGGGCAATCATCGTGCCATGCTGTGGAATACTTTGAACGGGTTGCCGCCGCAGATCATCGCTCATCGCGGCGCGAGCGGGTATCGCCCTGAGCACACGCTCGACGCGTACGCACTGGCGATCGCGCAAGGTGCCGATGCGCTGGAGCCCGATCTCGTCGCCAGCCGCGACGGTGTGCTGTATGCGCGTCACGACGTCGGCCTCGCGCGCAGCACGGATATCGCATGGCGTGCCGAATTCGCGCAGCGTGCGCGGGTGGTCGATGGCGTGCTCGACTGGTGGATCAGTGATTTCGATGCCGACGAAATCGACACATTGCGCGCGGTCCAGCCGATTCCCGAGCGCGGCATTCAGTACGATCGTCAGTCTGCCGTGCCGCGTTTCGCGCAGCTGCTGAAGCTTGTGCAGCGCGCAAATGCGCAGCGCGAAAAGGCGCTCGTCGTCGACGCCGAAATCAAGAACCCGGCGCTGTTCACGTCGCTCGGCATCGATGTGCTCGGTGCACTCGCCGCGGACCTGGAAGCGCACGGCATGACGGGTGCGCAAGCCCCGGTGTGGCTGGAATCGTTTGATCATGCGTTCCTGCGCCGAGCGTCCGAGCGTTGCGGCAATGCGTGCTTCGCGTTGTGCGAACGCACTCCCGGCGCCGGGACGCTGCGTGAACTGGCGCAATGGGTCTGCGGCGTCGCGCCGGCCAAGCATCTGCTCTGGCATCACGGCGTGGAAGATTCCGGTCTGGTGGCCGCGGCGCACGCGTATGGCCTGGAAGTGCATGCTTGGACGTTCCGCGAAGACCGCTCGCCCGCGCCATTCGCGAGCGTGCGCAAGGAAATGGACAGCGCGTTCGCGCTCGGTGTCGACGCGCTCTTCTGCGATTTTCCCGACGCCGCGCTCGCCGCGCGTGCGACCTACGGCGCTAGCGAACCGCCGTCAGCGAATCGACTTGCAGTGGTTGCGCGGCCGGCGTGAACGGCACCGGCGGGCCTAGCGCCACGCCGCTGCGCCAGGCTTTCAGTTTCGCATCGATCTGCGGTGCGGTGACGAGCTGCGGATAGGAATGATCCTCGCCGTCGCGGTTTTCCCAGGCGTCGACCAGACGCCGCGCTTCGCTGAACGCGTCGGCGAACGAGTCGTTGTGGTTGAGCCCTTCGACGAGAAAAGCGCGGCCGAAATCGGTGATTTCCGCCGCGCTGCCGCAGCCGAACGAGGCGCGATCGGCGCGCGCGGCCGTGATCACCATCGTTGACTCGTCCTTGAGCGCATCGATGAAGCCGCCGGAGTAGCACGCGGAGATCACGACGACCTTGTTGCGAATGCCCGATTTGTTCAGCGCATCGGCCAAATCATCCGGCGCAATCTGATCGAGCGGCAGAGGATCCATGCTGACGTAGAGCAAGTGGTCCTTGCTGCCGTGACTGGTCAGGAACAGCAGCAGCACGTCTTGTTCCTTGTCCATGCTTTCGCCGATGGTCTTGAGCGCAGCTTCGAGATTGCTCAGGGAGGCCAGCGGATATTGCTCGAGAGTGGCCGGATTGTTGACGAGCAGCAAGCCGTGGCCGGCGGCGTCGAAGCGACGCGTGAGCAATTTGTCGACGTACTCCGCTTCATTGCGGAACACATTCTCCTCGCTGTCGCCGGCAAATGCGACAAAGTATAAATTCACCTTGTCCGGCGCTCGCGGCATCAATTTCGCCGCGGCGTCGTGCAATCGCTGCGGCTGCGCATACAACACCTGTTCCGGTGACGGTGCGTTGTCGGGCCAGCTGGAATCCGAATCCTCGTTCTTGTTTGGATTCTGATCATCGGCTTCGGATGGATCGATTGCCGCGCCAGGCGTCGCAGAAGACGTCTGCGTGTTTCCCAACGCCACGATGTCCGACAGGTGCCGATGCTGCACGAGCGCCGTCGCACCGATTCCGAGCGCGAAGGCCAGCGCGAAGACGAACAGCAGACGTGGCGCGTTCAAGGGGCGATGGTCCTGGGGGTGTGAAACGGATTGGGAACGAGCGCCGGCACTTCGGCCGCATAGCGCCGGTAGGCGTCGCCGAACTGTTCAATCATCCAACGCTCCTCGAGCTTCAGCTTGAACCAGAATCCGGCGAAAATGACCGCGATCGCCAGAATTCCCCGCCATTCGTCGCGGGATATGGCGTTGCCGGCGAAGGCAACGAGCAGTCCGGTATAGATCGGATGGCGCACGTAGCGGTACGGGCCGTCACGCACGAGTTCGTGGTCCTGCTTGACCGTGACGGTGCCGCTCCAATTGCGTCCGAGATGAACGCGCGCCCAGACGGTGAAAGCGAGACCTGCCGCAAACACGCCGATGCCGACGAAGTAAACAGTCGGGCTCGGCGCAAGGATCTTGCCGCAGAGGAAGCCGCCAGGCAGGGTCGGGCGCCACAGCAGCATTGCGCCGATGATCAGCGGCACGATGTGCGTGGCGCGTGATGCTGCCGACTCGTGGCGCTGCGTTGCCTTGACGTTGCGACCGGCAATGAACCAATAGATCAGCCAAAGCAGCCATAACGCCGTGATGAGGTTGGTGTAGATCGGCTCCACCGGATCACTCGGGCACGATGGCGTTGAAATCGGCTACGCACGCATGCGCGCAGGCACGCGGACAGGTCGCCGGCTCCCGCGCGAGCAGCGTGGTTTTCATGCCGGCGGCGCGTGCAGCATCGAGTTCCTCGACGACGTCGGAAAGAAACAGGATCACGTCGGCGGCTTGGCCGATCGCGATGGCGATGCTGCGATAGGAATTGGGGTCGCGCTTCGGCCCGCATTCCGTGTCGAAGAAGCCGGAAAACAGCGGCGTGAGGTCGCCAGCTGCGCTGAAGCCGAAGAACAGTTTCTGCGCCGTCACCGAGCCGGATGAGTACACGTACAACTCGAGGCCTCGCCGCTTCCACTCGCGCAGCTTTGGCGCAACGTCGGCATAGACATGCGCCTGATATTCGCCATCGCGGTAACCGTCCTCCCAAAGCAGGCCTTGCAGGGCTTTCAGCGGAGTGGCTTTGCGGTCCTCGTCGATCCAGCGCTGCAACAGCGCGACGAGTTCGTGTCGGCTTGCCGAAACCAAACCCGCTTCCTTCGCCGTTTCGTGCAACCAGTGCTGCACCTCGGGTTTGTCGGCGTGCGTGGCGATGAAAGCCGGCAAGCGCCGTCGCGCATACGGAAACAGCACGTCCTTCACGAAGCTGATGGAGCTCGTGGTGCCTTCGATGTCGGTGAGGATGGCCTTGATCATGCGACCTTGCTCTTGGCAAGAGCAGCGCGGTGGCGCTCGCGGGTCAAAAACACATCCCTGACGAAGCTGATCGGGCAATTCGTCTTGCCTTCGATGTCGGTGAGGATGGCCTTGATCATGTGGCCTTGCTCTTGGCAAGAGCGGCGCGGTGGCGCTCGCGGGCCAAAAACACATCCTTGACGAAGCTGATCGGGCTATTCGTCTTGCCTTCGATGTCGGTGAGGATGGCCTTGATCATGTGGTCTTGCTCTTGGCAAGAGCGGCGCGGTGGCGCTCGCGGGTCAAAAACACATCCCTGACGAAGCTGATCGGGCAATTCGTCTTGCCTTCGATGTCGGTGAGGATGGCCTTGATCATGCGGCCTTGCTCTTGGCAAGAGCGGCGCGGTGGCGCTCGCGGGTCAAAAACACATCCTTGACGAAGCTGATCGGGCGATTCGTCTTGCCTTCGATGTCGGTGAGGATCGCGCGGATCATTGCGTCTTGGTCGCAGGTGCCGCGCGCTCGACGTTGGCCGAATACGCCGTTTCGATCGCGCGCTTGACGCCGACCGGGTCGGCCACACGCTCCAGCACCATGCTGCTTTCGCCACGTCCGGTCACGCGCACGGTGCCGTAACCGAGCAGTCGGCCCCACGTGGTCTGGTGCAAGTCGACAGTTTCGATCGCCGACAGGCGCACTTCTTCGGTTTCCCGGCCGATGATGCCGGTTTTGCGCACAACGCGATGCGTGGTCACGCCAAGCTCGATCGCGCGCAGGCGCAGCCATTCGTAAATCGCGAACGGTATGCCGACGATGACGAGGCAGAGCACGAGCGCGAGAATCAGACGGCCTTTGGCTGTCCAGTGCAAATGAAAATGCGCGACGATGGTTTCGCCCGGAGCCAGAGAGGACTCAAGATAGTTCATGCCGCGATCGACTCGCCAGGCAAACGTGGAAAGCGCTCGGCGATGTCGCTGCCGGTGAACTCGGCGACCCAGCCGGCCGGATTCGTGAACAGGCGAATGGCGATGAAGTACGGCGACTCGCTCATGTCGAACCAGTGACGCGTGCCTGCGGGCACGCCGATGAGGTCGCCGCGCTCGCACAGCACCTCGTATACTTTTTCGCCGATGTGCAGCGTGAACAGGCCACGGCCGGCGACGAAGAACCGCACCTCGTCCTCCGCGTGCGAGTGCTCGTTGAGGAACTTGGCGCGGAATGCCGCGCGATCGGGGTTGTCCGGATTCAGGCTCACGACGTCGACGGCCTGGTAGCCTTCCTCGCGCTTGAGGCGCTCGATGTCCTCGCGATACGCGGCGATCACTTCGTCCTGGCTCGCGCCCGGCGCAATCGGTTTGTTCGCCTGCCACTGCTCGAAGCGCACACCGGCCGCGCCGAGTTCGCGCGACATCTCGTCATGTCTCGATGTGACCTTGACCGGCTCGCTGCCGTTCGTGTCGTGGAATATGCGCAAGCGGCTCATGTTCGCAACCTCCGTAGGTCCAGTTCGCAACCGAGCAGGAATTCGAAAGCCTCGATGTGGCGTTCGGCTTCGGCCATGTCGCGGCCCCAGGTGTAGATGCCGTGGCCGTCGATCAGGTAGCCGAACAGCGGCTTGCCGTCATCGATCCAGGCATTCACGCGCGCAACCAATTCCGGCATGTCCTGCGTGTTCGGAAAAACGGGTAGATCGATGCGCGTCTGGTGCGTGCTGTGACCTGCAATCGCCTTCAATAGTTCGTAGCCTTCCAACCGAATCGTGCCGCCGTCGGCGAATAGCCGCGATGCCACCGTCTGCGTACGCGAATGCGTATGCAGCACCGCATTGGCTTGAGGAAAGCGTGCATAGATCTGCGTGTGCAGCAGAGTTTCGGCGGAAGGTTTCGCCGGCGTGCCGACCGCGCGCCCCTGCAGGTCGATGACCATGATGTCGTCCGGCGTCAATGTTCCCTTGTCGCGCCCGGAAATCGTGATTGCCACATGCGAATCGTCGAGGCGCATCGAAAAATTGCTGCTGGTCGCCGGCGTCAAGCCTTGCGCGCCGAGTTTGCGTCCGGCGTCGGCGATCGCGCGTGCGCAGGCGGCCAGGCGGGCGGGGTCGGGGAACTTCGCGGCAGGGTTGGCGGACATGCTGTAACTATAACGGATGGTGCATTCGGAGTGCGCGCAGCGTCTCGCCAACTGAGACGTTCGCCTGTCACAATGCCATCATGACCAATCCGAATGACTTGCTGTCATGGGGCGCGATAGCGCTGGCTGCATTCTTCGCCGGTGCGCTGATCGCGTGGCTGCTCGCGCGCGCGCGCGCCGCTGGCGCACACGCGGCCGGCCGCGCGAGCCGCGATGCCGAAGTGGTGCAGCTGCGTTCGGAGCGCGAAGCGGCGGAGCAGGCGCGGGCGCGCTTGCATCAGCAAAACGAAGCGGCCGTGCGCGAACTGGACGTGCAGCGCACGCGCGTGATGGAGCTCACGGCGCAACGCGCGGAACTGGCCGGGCGACTGGAGCGGCTGGCGCAGGTCGAGCACGAGCTTGCCGAGAAGGTCGCCGAAATTTCGCGCCTGATCGAAGCGCGGCAACGTGCCGAGCAACAGGCTACGACATTCGCAACGCGGCTGCAGGAGCAGCAGCAGGCGGCGCAGGAGCGCGAAGCCCTGCTCGCCGACAAGTTCAAGCTGGTATCGGCGCAGTTGCTCGAGCAGCAGAGCCAGAAGCTCACGGCGCAGAACCAGAGCAATCTCGACACACTGCTGTCGCCGTTGCGCGAACAGCTCGGCGAATTCCGCAAACGCGTCGACGAGGTCTACGACAAGGAGAGCCGCGAGCGCGGGCTGCTCAAGGTCGAGATCGATGCGCTGAAAAATCTGAACGAGCGCATCAGCGACGATGCCGTGAACCTCACGCGCGCGCTCAAGGCCGAAAGCCATACGCAAGGCGCCTGGGGCGAACTGGCGCTGGAACGTCTGCTCGAGGCATCGGGTCTGCAGCGCGGGCTGCATTTCGACACCCAGGTCGTGCTGCGTGACGAGGACGGCGGCAAACCGCGGCCGGACGTCATCATACATTTGCCGGAAAAACGCGATCTGATCATCGACGCGAAAGTCTCGCTCACCGCTTACGAACGCTATTGTTCGGCAACGAACGACGATGAACGTGCGGTTCACCTTGCCGCGCATCTGACCTCACTGCGCACGCAGGTGCGCAAGCTCGCCGAGCAACGCTACGCCGACTTGCCGGGAATGAACTCGCTCGAATTCGTGCTGATGTTCGTGCCGATCGAAGCCGCCTACATCGAAGCGGTGCATCACGACGACACGCTGCACGCATTCGCGCTGGAGAAACAAGTTGTGATCGTGACGACGTCGACGTTGCTGGCGACACTGCGCACGGTCAGCAGCCTGTGGCGCTTCGACGATCGCAATCGCAACGCGATTGAAATTGCCGACCGCGCCGGCAAGCTGTACGACAAATTCGCCGGCTTCGTCGACGATCTGCAGGAGGTGCACCAGAAATTCGACGCAGCACGCGGCGCGCTGGCGTCGGCGTCCGGCAAGCTCAGCAGCGGCCGCGGCAACCTGCTCGGCCAGGTGGAGAAATTGCGCGAACTCGGCGCCAAAGCGAGCAAGGCGCTACCTCAGGAACTGGTCGAGCGCGCGCAGGTCGATGAAGTGCAGGCGCGGCTCGACACAAATGGAGCAAGACCTGTTCGCGTAAAGTGACTAAGGCGCCGGAACGTGCAATGGCGCGTCAGGACGGCCGGCTTTGCCGATGCGCACCTTGCTGTGCCTGTAGCCGTAGCCGAAATAAATGGCGAGACCGATCAGCGTCCACACCAGCATCAGCGCGAGGTTGAGCCAGTTGACGAGGATCGGCGCGAGCAATGCCAGGCAGCTGAGCACGCCAAGCGTGCAGACCAGCGGCGCCCACGGCACGCGGAACGTGCGCGGCGCATCTGGCTGGGTGCGGCGCAGGATCATCACGCCGATACAGACCGCGGCGAACGCGATCAACGTGCCCGTGGAGACCAGATCGCCGAGCAAATCGAGCGGGAACACTGCCGCGAGCGCGGCGATGCCGACACCGGTGATCAGCGTGTTGATATGCGGCGTGTGATAGCGCGGGTGGATCTTCGCGAAGGTCGGCGGCAGCATGCCGTCCCGGCCCATGATCATGAAGATGCGCGGCTGCGCGATCACCATGCAAAGGATGACGGACGACAGACCGATCAGCGCGCCGATCTCGACCACGAGCCGGAGCCAACCGAGTTCCGGATGCGCCTTGATCGCCGTCACCACGGGTTCGGAAGTGCCGAGCTGGTCATACGACAGCAGACCGGTCAGCACCGCGGCCATGCCGATGTATAAAACTGTACAAATAGCGAGCGAAGCCAGCGTGCCGATCGGAAGGTCGCGCTGCGGATTCTTCGATTCCTGCGCCAACGTGGATGTGGTCTCGAAGCCGATGTAGGCGAAGAACACCATCGAGGCGCCGCGCAGCACGCCCGACCAGCCGAATTTTCCCGGACCGGCATTGTCCGGAATGAACGGATGCCACAGCTGCGGATTCACATAGCGCCAACCGACGCCGATCACGAGCAGGATCAGCGCGACTTTGAGAATCACCATTGCCGTGTTGGTGCG
>Ga0207695_10001749_pt1 | contig 34474 bp, 34 predicted proteins | sample KBSC54metaG_FD_184354 | JGI IMG/M metagenome (GOLD analysis project Ga0207695, IMG submission 184354) | Corn rhizosphere microbial communities from Kellogg Biological Station, Michigan, USA - KBS C5-4 metaG (SPAdes) (version 2) | ecosystem: Host-associated > Plants > Roots > Rhizosphere > Soil... | reverse complement strand
CGTGACGTCGGCGACGAAGCCGAGCGCGCGACCCGTGAAACGGAAAACTCCCTGGAACTACGTACCCGCGACCGCTACCGCAAGCTGATTTCCAAGATCGACAAGGCCCTGCGCCGAATCGAGGAAGGCCGCTACGGTTATTGCGAAGAGACCGATGAGGAAATCGGCGTCGAGCGTCTCGAAGCACGCCCGATCGCTACCTTGTCGCTCGACGCGCAAGAGCGCCGCGAGCATCTGCAGAAGCAGATGGGCGACTGATCGCCCCGTTCTTGCGAAACAGTCAACAAAGCCCGCCACGTGCGGGCTTTGTTGACTTGGAAAGCAGGAGTGAGTGGAGAGGAGTGAGGAGTGAGTGATGCAAGCTCTTGCTTTTACTCACCCCTCACTCCTCTCCACTCACTTCTAGCTCTTCACCCCGCAAGGGCTTCGGCATACGCCTTGATCTTGGCCAGCATGGCGGCAAGCCCGTTCGAGCGGGTAGGCGAGAGGTGCTTGGCCAGGCCGATAGCTTCGATGAAGCGCGGTTCGGTCTCGACGATTTCCCTGGCCGAGCGATCCGAGTAGACCCTGAGCACCAGCGCGATCAGGCCAGAGACGATGGCCGAGTCGCTGCTGGCGGCAAAGTGCAGCCTCTGTGCGTCCCCGCTGGGGACCATCCATACCATCGACTGGCAGCCCTGCACCCGATAGTCCTCGGTTTTGTATTCGTCGGGAAACGCGGGCAACTGCTTGCCCAGGTCGATCAGATATTGGTAGCGCTCGGACCAGTCGCCAAAAAAGGCGAACTCCTCGGCGATCTCTTGCTGTGCCTGTTCGGCGGTGGGGGATGTGGCGGTAGTCATACGAGCATTATCGCGCGATAAGCCCAAGAGCGCCCCCTCACCCCAACCCTCTCCCCCGGCAAAGCCAGGGGAGAGGGGGCGCACTGAGGCAAGAATGAATCTTGCGTGCTTTTAGCTGCTCCCCACGGGCACTACCGGGGAGAGCACAGGTTGCGAAGATACGAAGGACTGAGGCTTGCCTCAGTAGGCTCCCTCTCCCCTGGCTTTGCCGGGGGAGAGGGTTGGGGTGAGGGGGGGGCTCTTAAGCTCTACTGCTTCACCACATGCCAACGCGCCCCACCAGCACCGTCCTCGATCATGATGCCCTTCGCCGCCAGCTCGTTGCGAATCTCATCGGCGCGCTTGAAGTTACGCGCTGCACGCGCTTCCTGACGTTCGACCAGCAATGCGTCGATAGCTGCAGCATCGACGTCGTTCGAAGCTCCCTTGAACCACATTTCCGGATCCTGCTGCAGTAGCCCGAGCAGGGCGCCGCCGCCAAGCAGCGCGGCCTTGGCTTCGCGCTTTTCAGCATCGGAGCCGGCCTGACGCGCCGCATCGGCCAGCTGCGACAACTCCGCTAGCGCCTGCGGCGTATTGAGGTCATCGCACAGCGCCGCTTCCACACTCGCAGGAACCGGCAGCTCGCCGCCGACGGATACCTCGGCCAGGTCGCGCAGCACACGATACCAGCCATCGAGCGTGCTGATCGACTGCGCCACGGCGGCATCGGACCAATCCAGCGGCTGGCGGTAATGGCCGCGCAGCAACAGCAGGCGCAAGGCCTCGGGGGGATGCTGCTTCAGCAATTCATGCACCAGCAGCACATTGCCCAGCGACTTGGACATCTTGCGCCCGTCGAAGGTCAGCATGCCGTTGTGCAGCCACCAGCGCGCGAAGGTCTTGCCGTCGTTGGCGCAGGTGGACTGGGCGATTTCGTTTTCGTGATGCGGGAACAGCAGGTCCACGCCGCCGGCATGGATGTCGATGGTCTGGCCGAGCTGCGCCGCGCACATCGCCGAGCACTCGATATGCCAGCCCGGACGGCCACGGCCCCAGGGACTGTCCCAGCCGGGCAGGTCGGGGGTGGAGGGTTTCCACAGCACGAAGTCGCCGGGGTGTTGCTTGTACGGTGCGATTTCCACGCGGGCACCGGCGATCAGTTCTTCCGGATCGCGGCCCGACAACTTGCCATAGTCGGCAAACGACTCGACCCGGAACAGCACGTGCCCCTCGGCCGCATAAGCGTGGCCGGTGGCGATCAGCTTCTCGTTCATCCGGATGATCTCGTCGATATGCGCGGTGGCATGCGGTTCGAGATCGGGCGGAGCGATACCGAGCCCCGCCATGTCCTCGCGGTAAGCCTGGGCGTAGCGGTCGGTGATGGTCGAGATCGGCACGCCTTCCGCCTGGGCGGCGGCGTTGATCTTGTCTTCCACGTCGGTGATGTTGCGCGCGTAGATCACGCCGGGAAAGTGGCGCCGCAGCAGCCGTGCCAGCACGTCGAACACCACCGGCCCGCGCGCATTGCCGATGTGCACGTAGTTGTAGACGGTAGGGCCGCAGACGTACATGGTCACCCGGTTCGGATCGAGCGGAGTGAAGACGTCGGTCTGGCGGGTAAGGCTGTTGTAGAGCGAGATCGGCATGGTCGGTCCGGGCTTCCGGTGCGCGGGAATAAATCGGCCGGCCATCTTAACAACATGTGAGCGGAGCCGCGGCGGGGGCTGCCAATCTAAGCGTGTATTCAGTGTGAACTTGTTGAAATTGGAAAAAGCAAAGAAGCGTCTTTAAAGCCCCGAATCTATGGAGGTCGTCATGGCCAAAATGTTTCTCCCCGCGTTGTTCCTGGCCTTGACCACCGTGGCCGGCGGCGCCTATGCGCAGAACTCGCGCTATCCGAACGATGCCCCGCCGCCGCCGCCGGGTGCAGGTCCGGGCCCGGGTGCTGACGGTGGCAGTGCGCACTTCGGTTGGGCCGATGTGCTGCGGGTGGACCCGGTCTACGGTGTCGCCCGTACCGAAGTGCCGCGTCAGGAGTGCTACGACCAGACCGTCGTGCAGCAGGAACCCAGCCACGGCAGCGCCGCCGGCACGATCCTCGGTGCGGTGGTCGGCGGCGTGCTCGGCAACACCATCGGCAAGGGCGATGGCCGCAAGGCCGCGACCGTGGTCGGTGCGGTGGCCGGTGGCGCCGTGGGCAACAGCGTCTCGCGCAGCCCGGGCGGCGAGTACCAGAGCACCCAGACCACCTGCCGTCAGGTCAGCTCGGTCAGCGAGCAGCGCCGGATCATGGGCTACGACGTGGAATACCGCTATCGCGGCGAGGTCTACATGTCCCGCCTGAACTACGATCCGGGCGAGCGCCTGCGCGTCAGGGTCAGCGTGGCCCCGGCCGACTGAGCGGTCCGCTGAAAGCCAGTCAGAACGCCGCCTTCGGGCGGCGTTTTGCTATCCAGCTCCTGCCGGTGACATGAGGATGTTGCACGGCAGCGAAATTCCCGTCATGATGAGCGTTCAACCTGGAACCCACATGTCCACAGCCGTCTATACCGCCAACGTTCTGACTAGCGCCCGCATGGCCGCTGGGATGACGTCGCGTGCTCGCCGACCGCTGGTCCGACATTCGGCCGGGTAGGCTGTCGCACGCGTTTAACGTGAATCGACGACAAAACCCGGCCTGTGAGCCGGGTTTTTTGTTTTCTGGATTTGGGATTTGGAGCCGTCATGACCGTTCGCCACTTTCTTACTACTCAGGACTACAGCCGCGCCGAGATCGACGCGCTGCTGGAGCAGGCGGCCGCTTTCAAGCGTTCGCCGCACGGCCAGCAGATGGCCGGCAAGTCCGTTGCCTTGTTGTTCTTCAACCCGTCGATGCGCACGCGTACCAGCTTCGAACTGGGTGCGTTTCATCTGGGCGCGCACGCCATCGTGCTGGCGCCCGGCAAGGACGCGTGGCCGATCGAGTTCGATGTCGGCACGGTGATGGACGGCGACACCGAAGAGCACATCGCCGAAGTGGCGCGCGTGCTGTCGCGTTACGTCGATCTGATCGCGGTGCGTGCGTTCCCGAAGTTCCAGGACTGGGCGGTCGATCGCGAGGACCGAGTGATCAAGGCCTTCGCCCAGTACGCGACCGTGCCGGTGATCAATATGGAAACGATCACCCACCCCTGCCAGGAGCTGGCGCATGCGCTGGCGATGAAGGAACACCTGGGCAACCTGCAGAATCGCAAGTACGTGCTGACCTGGACTTACCACCCCAAGCCGCTCAACACGGCGGTGGCCAATTCCGCTCTGTTGATCGCCACCAAGATGGGCATGGATGTGACCTTGCTATGCCCCACGCCCGACTACGTGCTCGACGAGCGCTATATGCAGGCCGGCATGCAGAACGCCAAGGACCATGGCGGTTCTCTTCGCGTCAGTCACGACATCGAGGAAGCCTATAGCGGCGCCGATGTCGTGTACGCGAAGAGTTGGGGGGCACTTCCGTTTTTCGGCCGCTGGGAGCAGGAAAAGCCGATCCGCGACGCGCACAAGCACTTCATCGTCGACGAGGCCAAGATGGCACTGACCAACAACGGCCTCTTCAGCCATTGCCTGCCGCTGCGCCGTAACGTCAAGGCGACCGACGCGGTGATGGATTCGCCTGCCTGCATCGCCATCGACGAAGCCGAGAACCGCCTGCATGTGCAGAAGGCGGTGATGACCTCGTTGCTGGCCGGGCGCTGATCGCATGTATACGCCGCGCGCCTTCGTCGAGACCCGTGAGGACGAGTTGTTTGCGTTGATGCGCGAACATCCGTTCGCCACGCTCGTCGTGGCGGCGGCCGACGGCATCGCGGCCAATCATCTGCCGATGCTGATGATCGACGGGCGGCTATGCGGCCATGTCGCCGATGGCAACGAGTTGCGTGGCCACGACGGCGCCTCGGTATTGGCGATGTTCCAGGGCGCGCAGGGCTATATCAGCCCCAACTGGTATCCGAGCAAGCAGATCACGCATCGCGAAGTGCCGACCTGGAATTACGCCGTCGTGCACGTGCATGGGCGCATGCGCGTGATCGAAGACGAGGTGTGGTTGCGCCGTTTGCTCGATGCGCTGACCGATCGCCATGAAGCGGGACAGCCCGTACCCTGGCGCATGACCGATGCGCCCGCCGATCACATTGAAAAGATGCTGGGTGCGATCGTCGGCATCGAGATCGATATCGAGCGCATCGAAGGCAAGTTCAAGCTCAATCAGAACCACCCGCCTGCCAATCGTGCCGGCGTCATCGAGGGTCTGCGCCGGCGTAATGTGCCTGGCGACGCGGCTCTTGCCGATCTGATGCAAACCCGCGAGGAGACCAAAGCATGAGCAGCGATGCGCATCGTTATGCGGTAGAGGTGGTATGGACCGGAAATCGTGGCGACGGCACCCGGACGTACACGGGCTATGGGCGCGAGCATGAGGTGCGCGTTGCAGGTAAGCCGGTGATCGCCGGCTCGTCCGATGCCGCCTTCCGTGGCGACGGCTCCAAACACAATCCGGAAGACATGCTGGTGGCCTCGCTGTCGACCTGCCACATGCTCTGGTATCTGCACCTGGCGGCCGACGCGGGCGTGGTTGTCACCGATTACCAGGATCATGCCGAAGGCGTGTTGAGCATCGATGCGCAGCATGGCGGACGCTTTACCGAGGTGGTGCTGCGGCCGACGGTGACCGTCACCGCGCAAAGCGACGCCAGTAAGGCCGAATCGCTGCACGACGACGCACACCATGTTTGCTACATCGCCAACTCCATGAATTTTCCGGTGCGCTGCGAGCCGCGCATCCTGACTGAACCCGTTTGACCGAACCCGTTTGAATCGATTTCCCCAGGACCTTGAAGACATGAGCAAAGATATCGTTCTCGCTTTCTCCGGTGGTCTCGACACCAGTTTCTGCGTGCCGTACCTGCAAGAGCGCGGCTGGGCCGTGCACACCGTGTTCGCCGATACCGGTGGCGTCGATGCCGAAGAGCGTGCATTCATCGAACAGCGTGCGAAAGAACTCGGTGTCGCCAGCCATCAGACGGTCGATGGCGGTCCGGCGATCTGGGAAGGCTTCGTCAAGCCGTTCGTGCATGCAGGCGAGGGCTATCAGGGCCAGTACCCGTTGCTGGTATCGGACCGCTACCTGATCGTTGATGCGGCGATCAAGCGCGCCGCCGAACTGGGCACGCGCGCCATCGCGCACGGTTGCACCGGCATGGGTAACGATCAGGTGCGCTTCGACCTGGCGGTCAAGGCGCTGGGCGATTACGAAATCGTCGCGCCGATTCGCGAAATCCAGAAGGAACACACGCAGACGCGCGCCTACGAGCAGGCGTATCTGGAAGAACGCGGTTTCGAAGTGCGTGCCAAGCAGAAGAGCTACACCATCAATGAGAACCTGCTCGGCGTGACGCTTTCCGGTGGCGAGATCGACCATTGGAAGACGCCGGGCGAGGGCGCTCGCGGCTGGTGCAAGCCGCGCAGCGAATGGCCGGCGGAAAAGCTCAGCGTGACGATCGGCTTCGAGCAGGGTGAAGCGGTATCGCTCAACGGCGAAAAGCTGCCGGGTGCGAAGTTGCTGGCCAAGCTCAACCAGCTGTTCGCCGCCTACGGCGTTGGCCGCGGCATGTACACCGGCGACACCACCATCGGCCTGAAGGGCCGCATCGTGTACGAAGCACCTGGCCTGATTTCGCTGCTTACCGCGCACCGCGCGTTGGAAGAAGCTGTGCTGACCAAGCAGCAGAACCGCTTCAAGCCGGAGGTGGCGCGCAAGTGGGTCGAAGTGGTCTACGAAGGTTTCTATCACGATCCGATCAAGACCGATCTCGAGGCCTATCTCGCCTCCAGCCAGCGCTGCGTCAACGGCGAAGTGGTGCTGGAGACCAGCGGCGCACAGGTGACCGCGGTGGAAATCCGCTCACCGCATATCTTGAATGCCAAGGGCGCTACCTATGCGCAGTCCGCGGACTGGGGCGTGGCCGAGGCGGAAGGTTTTATCAAGCTGTTCGGCATGAGCAGCACGCTGTGGGCAGAAGTCAATCGCAACGACGACAACAACAACCGACGATAAGCAAAGGAGCCCGTATTTTATGAATGCCCTGTTGGACGCCACCCTCAAGCATCTCGCCGCGCTGGTCAGCTACGACACGCGCAACCCGCCGCGCGAGATCGGTACGGGCGGAATCTTCGACTACCTGCGCGACAACCTGCCGGGATTCGACGTGACGGTGACCGATTTCGGTGCCGGTGCAGTCAACCTCTATGCAGTGCGTGGCACCCCGAAGTACTTGTTCAACGTGCACCTGGATACGGTCCCGGATTCGCCGCATTGGACGCAGAACCCGCATGAGCTCACGGTCACCGCCGATCGCGCGATCGGCCTGGGCGCCTGCGATATCAAGGGTGCCGCTGCCGCGCTGGTAGCGGTGGCCAATGCGACGTCGGGCGATATGGCGCTGCTGCTCTCCACCGACGAAGAAGCCAACGATGCGCGCTGCATCGACGGTTTCCTGAAGACCAAGCCGAAGTACGACGCGATCATCGTGGCCGAGCCGACCAAGGGCGAGGCGGTGCTGGCGCATCGCGGCATTCATTCGGTGCAGATGCGGTTCAAGGGCAAGGCCGGGCACGCCTCGGGCGAGCAGAAGGCCTCCGACAGCGCCTTGCATCAGGTGATTCGCTGGGGTGCGGCTGCGCTGGATTTCGTTGCGGCGCAGTCGCATGAGCGTTTCGGCGGCCTGACCGGCCTGCGCTTCAATATCGGCAAGGTCGAGGGCGGCATCAAGGCCAACGTGATCGCGCCGACCGGCGATGTGCGCTTCGGTTTTCGTCCGCTGCCGTCGATGGATGCCGACCGCATGCTGGAAACCTTCCGCACCCTGGTCGAGCCGCATCCGATCGAATACGGCGAAACCTTCCGCGGCGATTCGTTGCCGGCCGGCGATACCGCCACCGCCGAAACGCGTCGTCTGGCCGCACGGGATCTGGCCGACGAGCTGGGTATTCCGGTCGGCAACGCGGTGGATTTCTGGACCGAAGCCGCCTTGTTCTCGGCCGCCGGCTACACCTCGTTCGTCTATGGCCCCGGCGACATCGCCCAGGCGCATTCGGCCGACGAATGGGTGGCCCTCGACCAATTGCAGCATTACGCGCAGACCATTTACGGGATGATCGACCGTGGACAATCTTGAAACCGCCGGGTACGAACCTTCCCGGCTGGAAAAATTCAGCGAAGCCTTGAACACCGGAGCCGCTTCCACCATGACGAGTGAAGCCAAGACCCGCAAGACCATCGTGCGCCTGCTCTCGAGCATGGGCAGTGCGAAGGAAATCCAGCAGTACTTGAAGCGTTTTTCGCAGCTGGACGCGAAGCGCTTCGCCGTAGTCAAGGTCGGCGGCGCGGTGTTGCGCGACGACCTGCCGGCGCTGACCTCGTCGCTGACCTTCCTGCAGCAGGTCGGCCTGACGCCGATCGTGCTGCATGGCGCGGGTCCGCAGCTGGATGAGGAACTATCCGCGGCCGGTATCGAGAAGCAGACCGTCAACGGCTTGCGTGTGACCTCGCCGCAGGCCTTGTCGATCGTGCGCAAGGTCTTCCAGGAGCAGAACCTGCGCCTGGTCGAAGCCTTGCAGGCGATGGACACGCGTGCCACCTCGGTGCCGTCGGGCGTGTTTACGTCGAAGTATCTCGATCGTGAGATCTATGGCCTGGTCGGCAAGGTCAGCTCGATCAACCTGGCGCCGATCGAGGCCAGCTTGCGCGCCGGTTCCATTCCGGTCATTGCAAGCCTTGGTGAAACCGAGGAAGGCCAGATCCTCAACATCAATGCCGACTTTGCCGCGAACGAACTGGTGCGCGTGTTGCAGCCGTACAAGATCGTGTTCCTTACCGGCACCGGCGGCCTGCTCGACGACAAGGGCAAGGTGATCGATTCGATCAACCTGAGCACCGAGTTCGACCACTTGATGCAGCAGCCATGGATCAACGGTGGCATGCGCGTGAAGATCGAGCAGATCGCCGACCTGCTCGCCGATCTGCCGCCGACCTCCTCGGTGTCGATCACGCGGCCGTCGGAGCTGGCGAAGGAACTGTTCACCCACAAGGGTTCGGGCACGCTGGTGCGCCGGGGCGAGAAAGTGCTCAAGTTCGACAGCTGGAATGGCGTCGATCAGGAGCGCATGCGTGGGCTGATCGAGTCGAGCTTCGGCCGTTCGCTGGTAGCCGACTATTTCCAACGCACTACGCCGTACCGTATCTACGTTAGCGAGAACTATCGTGCCGCGATGATCCTCACGCAGGAAGACGGGCTGGCCTATCTGGACAAATTCGCCGTGCTGGACGACGCCCAGGGCGAAGGCCTCGGGCGCGCGGTGTGGCTGGTGATGCGCGAGGAAAACCCCAAGCTGTTCTGGCGTTCGCGCCATGGCAACGCGGTCAATCCGTTCTATTACGCCGAATCCGATGGCTGCCTGAAGCAGGAGCGGTGGAAGGTGTTCTGGTACGGATTGGGCGAGGATTTCGCCACCATCGCCCGCTGCGTAGCGCATTGCGCCACGCGCCAGCCGACCCTGGTCGATTGAGGCCGCAGTCATGACCGACAAGAAAACCATCGGTATCGTCGGCGCGCGCGGCCATACCGGCGCCGAACTGATTCGTCTGATCGCCGACCATCCGGCGCTCGAACTCGTCTTTGTTTCTTCGCGTGAACTCGATGGCCAGCGCGTGGCCGATCATATCGACGGCTACCGGGGCGAACTGAGCTACGCCAGCCTCGACCCGGAAGGTGTTGCCGCGCAGAAGGCGGATGTGGTGATCCTGGCCCTGCCCAACGGCAAGGCAGCGCCGTATGTCGAAGCACTCGACGTGGTCGCGCCCGAGACCATCATGCTCGATCTCTCGGCGGACTACCGTTTCGACGAGCGCTGGTATTACGGCCTGCCCGAGCTCACCCGCGAGCGCTGGCGCGGAGAGCGCAAGATCAGCAATCCGGGCTGCTATGCGACCGCGATGCAGCTGTCCATCGCGCCGCTGAAGGACCTGCTGGCCGCGCCGCCGGTGTGCTTCGGTGTTTCCGGTTATTCCGGTGCCGGCACCACGCCGTCCGATCGTAACGATCCGGAAAAGCTGCGCGACAATTTGATGCCGTACTCGCTCACCGGACACATGCATGAGAAAGAAGCGAGCCGTCATCTGGGCCTGCCGGTAGAGTTTCTGCCGCATGTCGCGCCGCATTTTCGTGGCCTGACGGTAACGACCAATCTCTACCTTGCACGCCAGGCCAAGCTCGACGAGATCGTGCAGCGCTACCGCGCCCGTTACGAGGACGAGCCCCTGGTCACGGTGCAGAACGATGCACCCTGGGTCAGCAAGATCGCCGGCAAGCATCATGTCGAGATCGGCGGGTTTACCTTGTCCGTGGACGGCAAGCGACTAGTGGTCGTGGCTACCCTGGACAACCTGCTCAAGGGCGCGGCGACCCAGGCGATGCAAAACATCAATCGTGCGATCGGCGTACCCGAGTTGACCGGTATTCCTCTCGAGAGCTGATATCACCGACGAGATCTCCTGATGCGACTTTCCCGCTATCTGCTGCCCACCTCGAAAGACAATCCCGCCGAAGCGCAGATCGTCTCGCATCGCTTGATGCTGCGCGCCGGCATGATTCGCCAGGAAGCGGCCGGTATCTACGCCTGGCTCCCACTGGGCCTGCGCGTGCTGCGCAAGATCGAAGCGATCGTGCGCGACGAATTGAACCGTGCCGGTGCGGTCGAGCTGCTGATGCCGACCTTGCAGCTGGCCGACCTGTGGCGCGAAAGCGGTCGCTACGACGCCTATGGTCCGGAAATGCTGCGTATCCGCGATCGTCATGAGCGGGAGCTGCTGTATGGTCCGACCAACGAGGAAATGATCACCGAGATCTTCCGCGCGACGGTACGCTCGTACCGCGACCTGCCGATGAATCTCTATCAGGTGCAATGGAAGTTTCGCGATGAGCAGCGCCCGCGTTTCGGGGTGCTGCGCGGTCGCGAGTTTCTGATGAAAGACGGTTACTCGTTCGATCTGGATGAGGCCGGTGCGCGTCTTTCTTATCAACGCATGTTCGTCGCCTATCTGCGCATGTTTGCGCGCATGGGTTTGACCGCGATTCCGATGCGCGCGGAAACCGGACCTATCGGTGGCGATCTCTCGCACGAATTTATCGTACTGGCCGACACCGGCGAATCGGCTGTATACGTTGACCGTGAGCTGTTGTCGTTGCCGATACCAGGCGAAGACGTCGACTACCAGGGTGACCTGGGAGGCTGGGTCGATGCCTGGGCCACCCCGTACGCCGCCACCGAAGACGTCCATGAGGTTGAACGCTTCGAGCGCGAAGTACCGGCCGAACGGCGCTTGCAGACGCGTGGCATCGAGGTCGGGCAGATATTCTATTTCGGCACCAAGTACTCGGCGCCCATGAAGACTGCGGTCACGGGTGCCGACGGCAACGATCACCTGATTCATGGCGGCTGCTATGGCGTGGGCGTGTCTCGGCTGATCGGTGCGATCATCGAGGCCAGCCATGACGAGCGAGGCATCGTATGGCCGGACTCGGTGGCGCCATTCCATGTCGGTCTGGTCAACCTGCAGCAGGGCGATGAGCAGACCGATATGGCCTGCGATGCGCTCTATACGGAGTTGACGCGTGCGGGTGTCGAGGTGCTCTACGACGATACGGCCGAGCGTGCCGGTGGCAAGTTTGCCACGATGGACCTGATCGGCTTGCCATGGCAGCTGGTCGTCGGGCCGCGCGACTTGAAGCAGGGGCTGGTCGAACTCAAGCGCCGCGCCACGGGTGAGCGCGAAACGCTGCCTATCGATACCGCGTTGGCCAGACTATTGAAGGACGCGCATCGCGCGACCCGTTGAATCCCCAAGGACATCATCATGACCCAGCCGTTATGGCAGAAGGCCGACATCAAGATCGACGCGCGCATCATGAAGTTTCTCGCCGGCGACGATGTCGTGCTGGATCGCGAATTCTTCCTGCATGACATTACGGCGAGCAAGGCACACGTCGAAGGATTGGCCAATATCGGTGTCGTCACTGCCGACGAGGCCAGTGCGCTCAAGCGAGAGCTGGACGTATTGGCTGATGATTTTCGCGCTGGCAGCTTTGTGCTCGACGATCGCTACGAAGATTGCCACTCCGCTATCGAAGCGCGCCTGACTGAGCGGCTCGGCGACGCCGGTCGCCGTGTGCACACCGGCCGCAGCCGTAATGACCAGATCCTGGTCGCCACGCGTCTGTGGTTGAAGGAGCAACTGGCGGCACTGGAAACGCATTGCCGTGCGATTGCTCAGGTTTGTCTGGATCGCGCAGCGCAACCGGCATTGCCGCTACCCGGCTACACGCATCTGCAGCGTGCGGTCGTCTCATCCACCGGCATGTGGTTTGCCGGCTTTGCCGAAGGCTTTATCGATAACGCGCTGCGTGCCCGTCAAACCGCAAGCCTGATCGACGCCAACCCACTCGGCACGGCCGCTGGCTACGGTGTGAATCTCAAGCTCGACCGCGAGCACACCACACGGGCACTGGGCTTCTCGCGCATGCAGATCTCGCCGATCTATGCGCAGCTGTCGCGCGGGAAGTTCGAAATGGCCGTACTGGAAGCGATTGCCGGCGCCTTGCTCGACCTGCGTCGCCTGGCCTGGGACCTGTCGCTGTTCACCACGGCGGAGTTCGATTTCGTCAAGCTGCCGAGCGAGTACACCACCGGCAGCTCGATCATGCCGAACAAGCGCAATCCGGACGTGGTCGAACTGTTGCGCGCCAGCTATGCCAGCGTCGCCGCGGCACGCACCGAGATCGAACAGCTCTTGTCGTTGCCTTCGGGTTATCAGCGCGACCTGCAATTCTCCAAGGGCTCGTTATTCCACGGTTGCCGCCACGGTCTTGCCGCGCTCGAACTGGTGCCGGACCTGTTGGCGAGGATGCAGTGGAACGAGCCGGCCATGCGCGCAGCGATCGAGCCGGCGATGTATGCCACCGACGTGGCGATCGAGCAGGCCGCAGCCGGCGTGCCATTTCGCGACGCGTATCGCGCAGCGGCCGATGCGGCAGCGGCGAGCGGAGCAGGGCGCACTCCGGAGGCGAGTCTCGCTGCGCGTACTTCGCCCGGCGCCGGCATGGATCTGCGTCTGGATGAACTGGCGGCACGTTTGGCGGCGCTGTGAGAATGCAATCTTTGTAGAAGCAACTTCAGTCGCGACAAGTCGTGACGTGACCATGGGTCGCGACTGAAGTCGCTCCTGCAAACTAGGTGGCTGCTTGAGCGTTGAAAGTTGTCCACAGCTATTGTGGATGCCCCATGGGTAAGCCTGTGGATAAGCGCAATTCATGGCTTTACCGACAATCACTTGCTACACGCTGCTTATTACATGATCAAGCCTGTCGGATGCCGCCTCGGTTCCGATCGTGCTCGGTAGCGATAGACAATTTGGACTGTATAAGGCAGCGCATGGATTATTCGATGCTATCGAGGGCATCGGTCGTATCGAAGTGCTTCTGGATGGTGGTTGTACGCGACGACAAAGGGCGTTGCCCAGGATCGTGTTGAGGGTCCTATCTACCTCCAGTTCGAATGGCGTGAAGCGGATGCTTCCCTGCGTGAGACAAGGTGCGCTCCGATATCAAGCAGCGGATATACGTGACCTGGCGTGGCGATCGCCGTCATGAGAATACTGGCCATTGTGCTTTCCTTGTCGGTATCTCAACGAGACTCGACGATATCCGCTTCGAAACGCAGTGCCGAGTTGATATGGATGGGCGAGGCGTGGATGTGGATGCGACGAAGATGCCGTGGAGTCAGCCGATCAAAGGCAGCTCTGCCATGCAGAAGCGCAAAGTTGTCTGCGATGATGATGTCTCCAGGTTTCCAGGCATGTGCGTAGCGATAGCGTGGCAATGAAAGCATTTCGTGCAGCTTTTGGCGATGCTCGTCGCTGAGCTGGTCCATCAATACCGTATGAGGATTGAGAAACAGCGGATCCTCGACCGGTTCGTTGTAACGTAGCGTCCGTTCGCCCGTGACCGGGTGGGGGACAATAAGAGGTGAGTGAACTTCTCCGCCGTAGTGGCTCGCTTTCTTGACGCGGCAGGTGATCGATGCCTTGCTCCATGCAGTCAGCAATGCATGGTCTGTGTCTTGCAGTAAGGATACGGTGTCTACGAATATCGTGTGGCCACCGGCCTCAGAGTCGGGTGCGTGGACGCAATAGAAGAGCTGTATTTCCGGAATCGTATCTCGGTACATGCCATCCCAGTGGAGGGGGAGATAGGAGCAGTCGAAGACGCTGTCAATTGGATTTTCATGAACCACTGCGTCGAGAACGTCGCCAAATGGCCAGCTCATGATCTCTCCCCATGCCCGCGCATGCGCGACGAACTCCGGTGTGCTATCGAAGCCGGTATCGAAGCCCCGGAGCACTAGCAAGCGGTGGCGGCGAAGTTGGCTTCTGAGCTGATTTACTGTGTCCCGCCCTATTGTCGAAGCCTTTCTTCCAGTTTCGACAAGCAGGCCGAACGACATGTCGTCTCTCAAGGGCCTCATTTGCATGTCTGTGTCAGCCATGGGCTTCTCCTGCTCTGTCTTTGTATGTGCCCTGCGCAACGTAGTGACTGGGTTTGCCGTTGATATGAACTAATTGAGCGCCATTGGACTCGGCGTCCTGGCGCTTCATCAGCAAGTAGCGGGTGTCGTGCTTCACGGCCACGCCATGCCATGGAGTCAACCAGCTGTCGTGCGTATCCATGAGATGGATTCCCATCTTTGTACTGGTGCTGGCTTGAGGGTGAATCGATAACCGGATGGCATGGGGGAACTGTTTGCCGAGCAGATTGCCCCATGCGTCGCTGCGCTGGATGACGCCGATGGCGATCTTTCGGGACTTCTTCTGTAATGCAGTGCGTGAAAATGAAGCGTCGCCAGTCCAGCGATCTTCGAACATGAATCGCGTTATGGCGCGATACAATCGGACGCCATCGTTGTCACTAAGCAGGCGTTGTTTGATGCGCTCCGGCGTCTCGGCGTGAAATCTGCACAGAAGCTTCCGTCGATGATCATGGTTGCCAGCATGTACAAATTCCGGTACATCACCCAAGTTGAACACGTCGATGGTGTCGATCCGCATGTCGGCGATCAGTGCCTTGATGGCTTTCTGATAGTCGGAGACATCGCTGTCGTCCACCTCTATAAGATCGGAAAACACGTGGCCATCCGAACATATGGTGATACGTGCACCTGGGCTGTAAATTGCTCGGATGTCCGTGCATAAACGATGCAAGAAGCCAAGCGCCAGACGCTCTGCCATATCGGGGTGTTTGCCCAGTACCTTTCGCGGATTGGGTGACTTTGCGGGAAAGGCCGGCAAGATGAGGTCGATGCGTGCCGCCCTGGCCACGAAGGCTAGGATACGCGGAGTCTGCACGGCGATGACGTTGCTCTCCTCGAAGGGCAGCGTGCTATTGCAGGTGGTGGTTCGCCGTCGGTGGCGGAGCAGGAGCTGAACGATTTGCAGCGCGATTGCCTGATGGCAATCGACGGTGTGGGCGGACATTGTTTGCATGCTTGCAACTTTGCATCGGAGGAACCCGGTGCATGCAAGTTAGCGATGACGTTTATCGTTGAAACTAGCTATTTGTCTCTATGGTTTGTAGTACTTCGCTGGACGCAACGTCCGCCTGCGGAAGCAAAGAAGATTTTGTATCGGCCTGGACGTTGGACTACTGTCGGGCCCAGGCTCGCACCGCTTCGGCAAACGCCAGGCAATCCTCGAAGCGGTTATATAGCGGCGTCGGCGAAATCCGGATCACATCCGGCTCGCGCCAATCGCCGATGACACCATGGCGTTCGAGATATTCAAACAGGGCACGACCTTGCTCACGGCCAGCCTTCACGCGAATGGACAGCTGCGAACCGCGCCGTGACGGTTCTCGCGGGGTGACGACTTCGAGCACGTCGGCGAGCTGTGAATCGACCAGCCATTCCAGGTAGCCGGTGAGCTTGAGTGCTTTTTCGCGCAGGCGCTCCATACCGGCACGGCGAAAGATCTCCAGCGAAACGCGTAACGGCACCAGCGCCATGATCGGCGGGTTGGAAAGCTGCCAACCGTCGGCTCCAGGTGTCGGTACGAACTCGGGTCCCATCTTGAAGCGCGTGCTCTTGTCGTGCCCCCACCAGCCGGCGAAACGCGGCAAGGTGGCTGTCGCATGGCGTTCATGGACGAAGGCGCCACCGATCGCGCCGGGGCCGGCGTTGAGGTATTTGTAACTGCACCAGATCGCGAAATCCGCGCCGCTATCGTGCAACTGCAACGGCAGGTTGCCGACCGCATGAGCCAGATCGAAACCGACCATGCAGCCATGCTTGTGCGCGAGCGCCGCAATGGCCTTCAGGTCGAAGACCTGTCCGGTGCGGTATTGCACGCCCGGCAGCATGACCAGCGCAATGCGTTCGCCATGCTCGGCCAGCGTCCGTTCGATCGCCGCCATCGAAATGCTGCCGTTTGGCTCGTCGCCTTCCAGCTCGATCAGCGACAGCGCCGGACTGAAGCCGTGGTAGCGAACCTGCGACTCCACTGCATAGCGGTCGGTAGGGAAGGCGCCCGCTTCGATCAGTATCGCGTGCCGCTCCGGCGTGGGCTGATAGAAGCTCACCATCATCAGGTGCAGGTTTACGCCCAGCGTGTTCATGGCGACGACTTCGATCGGCTTGGCACCCACGACAGCAGCCAGGTCGTCGCGAACGAACTCGTGGTAGTTCAACCAGGGGCGACGTCCGCGGAAATGCCCCTCGACCGCCAGCTCGCCCCAGTCGCTGAGCTCCTCGCCGATGGCCTCACGCACCGCACGCGGTTGCAGGCCGAGCGAGTTGCCGCACAGGTAATGGGTCTGGCCGTCGCCATGCGGCGGTATCAGGAACTCGTCGCGAAACGCGCGCAACGGATCGGCGACATCGGCGGCTTGCGCCCAGGCGCGCGTGGCTTCGTAGGGAGTGGACATCACGGGTCTCTTGCCATTGCGGTCAGGGGCCAATTATCGCCCATCGCCACGTAAAGAATTATTTTTGCAGACCGACCGACACCGCTTCGCAGCCCTTGTCGAATTCGGCACGCCAGCCCGCACCGGCCTGACTTTGCGCGGGACGCACACAACGCAGTTGCACCGCGTGGTTGTCCTTCATCCAGTAGCGCTCCAGATAGGCGAACTGCACGCCGTTTTCCTGTGCGGTGTATTCGAACGTGCTGGGACCGCGCGTATTGGTGACGCTGTTGATCGCCTTGTAGCCGCTCAGGCTCTTGGCCTTGCTGGTCGCAGTGTCCACGTAGAGCTGAAAATCACCGAGGTCGGCAACCTGTTTGACCGTTACGGTCACGCGCGCCAGGCTGTTGTTCGCCGTGGGCGACGGGTCGCGTACCTGGAACACGCGCACTTCCGGGTCGCCCTGGGTCTCCATGATGCCGACCCAGCTATCGGGCGTGCTGAAGCTGATGCTCCCGCCGGCCATGCTGACATCGGTGGCGTGGAGCGCGGTACCGGCGAGCAGCAGCGCGCCCGCGACGAAGGTGTGACGCATAAAGCCCATTGCTTGGTTTCCCCTCAGGATGCGGTTTGAAAGCGTTGCAGCGGCAATCCCAGCCATTCCAGCGCGGTGCCATGGAACAACCGGGCACGCTCGATATCGGCCAACCCCAAGGCTTCGATACCGCTGCCGGGACGTTGTTCTCCCAGCGGGAAAGGATAATCGGTGCCGAGCATGACGCGGTCGACGCCGGTCACATCCAGCAGGTACCGCAACGCCTGTGGATCGTGCACGCAGGAGTCGAAGAACAGCCGCTTGAGATAATCGCGCGGGTTGCGCGGATTGTCGGTGGCGACCAGGTCCGGGCGCATGCGGAAGCCGTGTTCGATACGGCCGATGGTCCACGGGAAACTGCCGCCACCGTGCGCCAGCATCACGCGCAGCCGCGGCAGCCGTTCGAGCACACCGCCAAACACCAGGCAGCAGGCCGCGCGCGATTGTTCCGCCGGCATGCCGACCAGCCAGGGCAGCCAGTACTTGGGCATGCTCGGGCTGCCCATCATGTCCCAGGGATGCACCAGGATGGCCGCGCCAAGGTCGGCTGCGGCTTCGAAAAACGGAAACAGCTCGGGTGCGTCCAGATTCCAGTCGTTGCAATGCGAGCCGATCTGCACGCCCTGCAGGCCGAGCTCGTCGATGCAGCGCTCCAGTTCGCGGATGGCCAGATCCGGCGATTGCAGCGGTACCGTACCGATGCCGGCGTAGTGGCGCGGGTAGTCGCGGCACAGGCTGGCGGCGTGGTCGTTCAAATGTCGATGCAGTTCCAGCGCCTGATAGCCCGGCGCCCAATACGAAAACAGCACCGGCACGGTCGAGATGACCTGCACGTCGACACCGAAGCGCTGGTAGTCGTCGATGCGGTGCTGCGCATCGAATGCGGATTCCCACACCTCGCGGAAGAACTTTCCGTCCTTGTAGATACGGTGACGGCCGTCGTCGTGCATCATCACCGGAAAGCGCTCGTCGCCGAACTTGGCCGCCAGATTGGGCCAGTCGCGCGGCAGGATATGGGCGTGGGAGTCGATCTTCAGCATAAGGCGAGTGTAGATGTTCCGCTGTTACGGGGCATGCTGCCCCGCGGCACCGCTGCGTGCGGTCGCTGTCGCCGGTTCACTCGCGCGGCCGGTGATATGGGCCAGGGTATTGATGTTGTCGACCAGTCGATCGCTGACGCGAGTCAACGAGTCGGCCATCGGCTTGTCTTCGGCCATGGTCAGCAAGGTCGCCAGGCTACGCTGCAGCGCGCGCAGGTCGGGTTGCGGACCCAGTGGCTGGGTGTCGTGCAGGGCCGCGGCGATCTTTTGCAGCATGTCCGCAGCATGTTCGACGAAGGCGCTGACTTCGGCCTGCTCGGGAATGGCGCGGTCGTCGTCGATGATCGCTTCCAGCGTCATGGCCGTGCGCGCAAGGCGGTTGCTGTTGGCGAACAAGGTATCGGCCAGGTCCATCAGGTAACGAGGTGTCGCCGGCTCGACCCGCATGCGGTCCAGCGAAGCCAAGGCGTTGCTGCGCGCGGTGCGCGCGGCCGTGCGGGTTTCACGGTGTGCGTCGCGTTGCTCCGGATGCGCCAACGCGCGCAGGTAATGGGCATAGGCGGTAAGCATGTCGGCCAGCGACCGGCGCACGCGGCCGCGTTCCCAGGTCGGCCACAACACGTAGGCCAGCAAGGCCATGCCACTGCCGAGCGCGGTATTGATCACGCGGTCGAGCACGGCGTCGGAGGAGTTGACGCCTTCGAACGAGAGCAGGATGACAACCGTGCCGGTCAGTGCGGCCACGGCGATGCCGTAGTGGGCGGTGGCGAGATAGCGAAAACCCATGCAGAGCACGCCCATGACCGCCAGATGCGCCCACGCTTCGTGCGGCGTGAAGTGCAACACCGCCGTGGTCAGCACCAGGCCCAGAATGGTGCCGACGACACGCAGCAGGCCGAAATTGAAGGTGGCGGCAAAGTCGGGGCGCAGCACGATGGCGGCGGTCATCGGCAGCCAGTAGCCATGCGGCAGATGCATTTGCCGCGATACCCAGAACGCTACCGTCAGGCAGACCGCACTACGTACGGCGTGACGGAACGCCACCGAATGCGGGGTCATCGCCGCGCGCAGCGTGGCCCATGCCGAGCTGCTGCGCAGCGCGGCGGGCAAGGGGGTTTCGGCCGCTACCGCGCGCAATTCGCCACGGCTGCCCGCCCAGTTCGCGTTACGCACGGCAGCGGCCAGCTGGCCCGATAGCGCGTGGATATGCCCCGCCAGTCCACCGGCATCGCCGCCTGTGGCTAGCAGGGCATTCTCGCTGGCCTGCAGGGTTTGCAGCGCCCGCTCGGCCTGTACGGGCGATTCGCCTTCTTCCAACGCGTCGGCAATCGCCGTCAGGACGCGTGCCGCGTCGTTGCGGAACATCGAATGGATGGTCGGGTTGGCGCGCAGCTCCGCCATGGCGGTCAGCTCGATGCGGATGCGTTCGGCCAGTTCGAGCAGCACGCCGAAGGCTTCCATGGCCCGGCCGCGCGCATGGTGCCGACCGAGCAGGGTGTGTTGCAGGGTGGTCATGGCGTCGGTCAGTGCGGGCACGTCCGTGCCGTCATGTGCTTGCTGCCGCGCCAGTGCGGCCAGACCCTTGTAGACGCTGGCCAGGGCGTAGCGCTCCGGGCGGTAGCGCTGCAGCGGCCAGGCCGCCACCGAAAACAGCGTCAACAGGATCCCCCCGGAAAAGATCAGGCCGGCGCCGATGCTGGCACCGGCCAGCGAGGTCGGCGAGGCGGCAGTGACCACCAGCAGGATCATGCTGGTCATGCCGACGCGGGCGATATCCACCCCGAAGACCACCAGCAACCCGCCGAAGAAGCCGAACAAGGCGGTGGCGATGAGCATCGGGACGAGCTGGTCGCCGATCAGAAAGCCGCACAGCGAGGCCAGTGCGGCGGCCAGCGAGGCCAGCACCAACTGGATCATGCGCTGGCGATAGGGCCCTGGCTGGTCGGAAAACATCGTATCCAGGGCGCCGGCGGCGATACCCAGCCCGGCTTCCGGGTATCCGGTCGCCAGCCCGATCGCCAGGGGCAATATCACCGCGGCGGTGTTTCGCAGTACGACGGGAAGCGGCACGTCCGGCCGTTTGGTCTTGATCAGACTGTCCACCACCGTGGCGCGTAGTGAATAACCGCTGCTGGACATGCTTACGTTCGCTCCTAAACGACCCGCCAATTCTGCCTTACGCGGCATGAACTTGTCGGGACGCAATAGTCGTGAACAGCGGGCTACGGCGAACTACTACGAACTATGGCGGGATATGTCGTACCAATTCCGACCTTTACGCAACGAAATCGCGAATCGGATACCTTGGAGGGCAAGTGGAAGGTTATTGCGCCGCGTTGCGCTGCCTAGGCCAAAAGGGCTAGGACTCATCTCGTAATTTCTCGTTATACAGTACGCTCGCCGGCGCTGGGGCTGCCGGAGGGGATATCGAACGCCCCGCATGGAGCCTAGGTTCTAATGAAAACCGACCCGTCAAATCTGATCCATGTGTCATTGCAGCTGTTTCGCAAGAAAGGCTACAAACGCACCTCCATGGCCGATATCGGCCGGGAGAGCGGTTTACTTAAGGGCAGCATCTACCACCACTTTCCCAACAAGGAGCGGTTGCTGATCGAGGTGGTCGATCACGTCTGCAACCTGTTCGAGGAGGGGGTCTTTACCACCTCCCTGCGCCAGGACCTGGACGAGAAGGTACGTCTGGACGCGATGATCGATGCCGTCGAAAGTTATTACATCGAGCAGCGCCTGTGCACCCTGGTGCACCTGTGGCCCGATGCCATGCAGGAAAGTGCGGAGGCCCGGGAAGTCATCCAGCGGTTCTTCAAGCGCTGGGAGGACATCCTTGCAGCCTTGCTCGAGCCGAAGTACGGTGCCGAGGTGGCCCAGCGCCTGAGCGCGGATGGCCTGGCCAAGATCGAGGGTGGAGTGATCTGGCTGCAGATTCTCAACGACCCGGGGCCGCTGAAACGATGTAGCGACGAGATTCGAGGGCTGTTATAGCTAGCGAATAACACTTTACACGCCAACGTTTGTTTGGTAGAAAACCAAACGTTTGGTTTTGTGCTGTTTGGTGCAGGCAAAACGCTGAGGGGAACGTGCCATGCCATCCTTGATGGTCGATCTGGATCAACCTCGTAAGAAGGCCGTCGCGATCATGCGCGCTAGCCTTCCCGACGAGCTGTGGCGACGGAACGAATCTTTTGTAGAGCATCTGCGCAAGCTGATTGCCGAGCATCCGGTTGCTCGGCATCCAGCGATCCAGGTACTCAACGATGGCGGGCTCAACGCGCATGCCATGCGCACGATTCACATGGAGTATCGGCACGCGATTGTGCAGATCTTTACCGACGCTTTGCTTGCAGCCCAGTTACAGAGCCGCCAGCTCGAGCCGCGCCTGCGCCCGGGTGCCAAGCTGGCGCCGCGCTTTCTGCTGACGTTGAACGACCTGGACGAATTCGGATTTCGTCCGGGGCTGGATGCCGAAGGTTATTACCGTGGCAATCCCACCTACGCGCACTATCCGTTGTTCGAGCGCGTACTGGACGACTACGGCATCAGCCTGCTCGAGCGCCAGACGTATGCGCCTTCATCGAGCTCGCGCACGGTGCGTGAGTTCCTCGAACACAGTTATGGCAATTACCTCGATGTCACGGTGCTGTTGGCCGCGGCCGAAGAGGAAGTGATCCTGTTCAGCCCGCCACTGCGCAAGGCCACCAAAGCCTTGGGCATCGATGTCAGTGACGGTTACTACTTCGTGCATGGCGTCAGCGAAGACGAAACTGCCGAAGCGGCTGACGACGATCACGAAAACGATTTGTGGCTGATTCTCACCCAGGCGTTGACCCCGGACCAGTATCCACGTGTGCAGGCTCTGTGCATGCGCTATTGCGATCTGTGGGCCAACTTCTGGACGCATCAGCTGACCATGGCGCACGCGACGAGTCATGCGGACGCGGCGACCTGGGCCAAGGCAGTTTAAGCGGTAGAAGTTTTTGGGAGGGGATCTCGCAGGATGCGGGAACCCCGCGATGCTTCGCAGGGCGTCGCGGCATATGGATATGTCATACCGGTCGCATCCCCTGTGCGCGGCCGGTGTTGGTGGATTCGGTACAAGGGGTGCCGGGTCCATCGACTCTTCGACATTTTGGGCGGCATGGTCGTGAGACCGCCGCCTGACCGTCCGAGAGGCTGTGCCCGACGGGGCACTATGCCGAGGGCGATCACGGATGTCGTAGCCCCCTGGTAAAACCCGGTGATGTGATTGAGCCCGTGCTTGCACGGGCTTTTTTTTTTAGGTTCGCCACTGCGTGGCCGGAAATCGCACCTGCGGTGCTGTCAACGGTCAATGGAAAACGGAGAAAATAAGACCTCGAAGTTTCGAGGCCTGCTTCTCGTTCACTATTTACCGTTTACAAGCCACGAAGTGGCTGACTCACTGCTCTCAATCAGGCGCGCCCGGCAAACTCACCCGTCACGGTGTTGACCCACACCTTTTCATCATTGCTGATGTACTCGGGTACCTGCACTTCGATGCCCGTGTTGAGCTTGGCCGGCTTGGTGCGCTTGGTGGCGCTGGCGCCCTTGAGTTCGGGAGCCGTGTCGACCACGGTGAGGATCACGCTGGTCGGTACCTGCAGGCCCACCGGTGCGTCGTCGATCAGCTGCACGTAGTAGCCTTCCACGCTTTCGACGACATAACCGCTGCTATCGCCAACAAGTTCCGGGGACAGCATGTACTGGGTGTAGTCCTCCGCGTCCATGAAGACGAACGCTTCGCCGTCCATGTACGAGAAGTTGGCCGCGCGGCGCAGCAGTTCCATTTCTTTCAGGTCGTCGTCGGCGCGCAGGCTCAGATCGTACTTGCGGCCGCCGGGAATCGAGTACAGCGTGAAGCGGAAGGTGACATTGCCACCACGTGCGGTCGGCGAGCTGCGCTCGATATCGCGCACCTGGTACACGGTGCCTTCGTGCTCGACTACGTTGCCTTTCTTGACGTCGGAAGCTTTCATGGTTGGGTCAACAGTTGAGAGTTAATTTAATGGTTAATAGTAAATAGTTAATGGTCAACGGGAAGAGCAGTCAGGGAAGGCGCACGGCAGGTCGGGCTTTTCCATTGACCATTGACCATTTACCGCTCTACTTCGGCTGCAGGCGAACGGCGCCATCCAGGCGGATCGTCTCGCCGTTGATGTAGCGATTGCCCAGGATGAAGGCGACGGTGCTGGCGAATTCGTCCGGCTTGCCCAGGCGCGAAGGGAAGGGGATCGATGCGGAGAGTGACTCCTGCACCTGTGCCGGCATGCCATCGACCATGGGGGTCCAGAAAATGCCTGGAGCGATCGTCGCCACGCGGATACCGAAACGCGACAACTCGCGGGCCATCGGCAGCGTCATGCCGACTATGCCACCTTTGGACGCCGAGTACGCGGCCTGGCCGATCTGGCCTTCGTAGGCGGCGACAGAGGCGGTGTTAATGATGACGCCGCGCTCGCCGTCTTCGCCGGCTTCGTTGTTCTGCATCAGTGCCGCGCCAGCCTTGGCGACGTTGAAGCTACCGACCAGGTTGACCATCACGGTAGATGCGAAAGTACCCAGCGGCATGGCGCCTTCCTTGCCCAGCACGCGGCCCGCGCCAAGAATGCCGGCGCAGTTGATCACCACGTTGAGGCCGTCCATCGCTCCGCGAGCGGCGGCGACGTTGGCGCTGACGCCATCTTCGGAAGTGACGTCAGTGCGGAAGAAGCGGGCGGCGTCGCCCAGCGCTTGCGCAGCGGCCTGGCCTTTTTCTTCGTTGACGTCGAACAGCGCGACCTTGCCGCCCTGGGCGACCAGATGCTGCGCTACCGCATGACCGAGACCGGAGGCGCCGCCGGTGATGATCGCCTTCACTTGGTTGAGCTGCATGAAATATCCGTAAGGCCTTGTGGAAAAACGCAATGGTAGCCGAGGCACGGCCCAAACCGCGCATCACGCGGTGAAGAGACAGCCAGATGCAAGCTTAACGTATGAATTTGCGATGGTTTTTCAGCCATCGAATTCATCTACGGTGCACCCCGGCAAAGACAATCATTTGCCTAACATCTCAACGAGGGAGTGCTCCATGAAGAAGTCCTTGTTCGCCCTGGCCGTCGGTACCGTGTTGGCCGCTTCCGCGGCGGCCGCCTCGGCACAGGATTACCATGATCATGACCGTGATCATCACGATCACGACCGCGTAGTCATCGAGCACGATCGCGGTAATCACGAGGGTTGGTATCACCGCGGTGGCCGCGTGCCGCCGGAGTACCGTGATCACCGCTACGTCGTCAACGACTGGCGCACCTACCACCTGCATGAGCCGCCGCGCGGCTACCAGTGGGTGCGTAGCGACAACGGTGATTTCCTGCTGGTGGCAGCCGCCACGGGCGTGATCACCGACCTGATCATCAATAGCCATTGATCGGACCGGCCCCGTGCCCATCGGGCACGGGGCCGTGTTTTATTGCGCCAGGAGGCTACGTAGTTCGTCGCTTTGCGCGAGCGTCGAAAAAGCCCGCACTGGCGCCGGCGAAGCTGCGACAGCCTGCAGCTCTTTCTGCCATACCCCGACGTCCCACCATCGCTCCAGCTTGTACCCCGCCTTTTTCCAGACACCGGCCGCTTCGAAGCCCATCGCTTCGTGCAACGCGACGCTGACATCCCCAGGCAGGGTGATCACCCCGACGGCCTGGTTGATGCCTTGCAGGGCCATCGTGTCGAGCAGCGCCGCATACAGCCGCCGCGCGATACCGCGCCGTCGCGCATCGGCGTGTACATAGATCGAGGTTTCGGCAATCCAGTCATAGGCCGCGCGCTCGCGAAAGCGACCCGCATAGGCATAGGCGAGCACCTCGCCGCGTTCTTCCCAGATCAGCCATGGGTAGTGCTGCAGGCGTGCCTGGATCCGTTGGCGCATCGCGTCCACGCCGGGCAGCTCGGTCTCGAAGGTGATGGCGGTATCGAGCACGGTCGGTGCATAGATCGCGTGGCAGGCCGCGGCATCGCGTTCGGTGGCAATGCGCATCGTCACAGTGGTTTTTCCATACAGACACTCGAAGGGTTGGTGCGATGATCGCCGAACGGCGGGCAGCGGCGATAGCCGGCGTGCTCGTAGAGTTCCAGCGCTTCGGTCTGCGCGGTACCCGTTTCCAGCTTCACCAGCCGCCCACCGCTTTCGCGTACCTGGTTCTCCAGCGCTTCGAGCAACTGCTTGCCCAGGCCCAAGCCGCGGCATGCCGGTACGACGTACATGCGCTTGATCTCGACGTAGTCGCCGGCATCTACGCAGGCTCCACAGGCGACCGGCGTGTGTTCGACGCGCGCCGTTACAAAGGTCACGTTGGGCTGGCTCAACTCTTTCACGGTGACCGGGCAAATATTGGCCGACGGATAAAGGCTCGCCAGATAATCGTCGAGCTGTTCGATCAGGGGATACACATCGGCAGCACGCGGGTCATCGATGCGAAAGCTCAATTGCGGTTTCGTCATGCCTGGTATTTCCAGTTGCGCTGCTTGCCCTCGGCAAGCCATTCCAGTGAAGTAACCATACGCTTGTTGCGCGTAGCCTCTGTTTTGGCGTCGACGATCCAGTCGACGTACTCGCGCTGCGCGCTCGGGCTGAAGCCTTGATATGTGGCGAGCGCGGCCTTGTTTTTCTTGAGCAGTGCGGCGAAGTCGTCAGGCAGTGACGGTGGCGGCTTCGGCACAGCCTTCGACCGCTTCATCTTCGTGCCGGTATCGTTGAGCGCCATGGCTTTTTTTATGTAAGCGGTCAGTTCGCGCTTGCTCGGCAGATCCTTGAGCGAGGTGAGTTTTCCGAAGGAGCCCATGCCTTCCGCCGCTTCGCCACCCACCACCTCCGCCTGCAGCCAGAAACCGAAACTGCAATGCTGCTTGAAGGACGCCATCGAACACATCATTGCGCCCTTGTAGCCAAAATGCGGGAAACCCCATTTCAGGCTTTCTTCCGCTTCAGGGCAGGCGGCATGCACGATCGTGCGCAGGTGTTCAAGAATGGGCCGCGCGAATTCGGCGGACTTGGCGATATAGGCGTCGATGCGCGGATCGTGCGTGGCCATGCTTATGTCCCGTAAGGTTGCCGGACCGGTTCGCGGCGGCCAGGGTCCTTCCAGGGAGAGGCAAGCCGCTACACCGACAAAGCATCGGTGCAGCGGTGCCATGGGTCAAGAAGCGGCTTTAGCGAGCGGCTGTCGTGGCGGGCCCCATGCCGGCAGCCCGGATGAACTCCGGGTCGTTGAACAACTTGGCCACAAGTTTTTGCATTGCCGCAGGATAGTTCTGGAAAGCAGCCGGAATGGCAACGGCGCCGATAAACGACGATTCCCATTGATGGCTGGCGGTCAGGACCTTGTCGTAGGCCGTCTTGCCATCCTTGCTTACGACGAACCGCGCCGCGAGCACAGCCTTGGCGTTCTTCACTGCGCCGCCATCGAGTTCGTTGTGAGTCAGCGTAGCGTCGATGCGCGTCGCCGAGGACGCATCGAAACGGCCAGCTGCCTTGAGTTCGGTGGTCAAGGCGTCGTGCAGGTATCCAGCAAACGTCCCATCGGATCCACCGGTCAGCTCCGAGCCGCGAACGGACAGATGGGCGTTGGCGACACCCGCAGCTGCGTCAACGTGTCCGACCGAAAGCTTGCCGGTGGGATGGGCAAGCAGGACTTCCGTGTTGTCGATGCTTGCCTGATACGTCATTGCCGGCTGGGAAACGCAGCCACCGAGCATGAGCATGCCTGTCAGGCAGCCAACGATAACGAGCGCGCGATACGGTCGAGCCGCGTCAGTCGAACGCATGCTTGTCGGCCAATTGCTTGAGCGCATTCCAGGCCATCTGGTCCATCGCCAGGTTGACCGCGGACTCCGGCTCCATTGCAGTCAGTCCCTTTGGCCCTTCGTGGTTGCCGATGGTTGTATAGATCGAATGCTTCAGCGTCGTCTCGGTGGTATGGCCGCCGCGCGAATAACTGGCGGTACAAATATAGCCGTCGGTGACGATGCTTCCGGCCAGACCGAACGTCAGGCCCGTACCGAAGCCTTTGGCGGCGGCGTTGTCGGTAAGCGGAACGTTGTCGATAACGATCTTCAGGATGCCGGCGCCGTCCTGCGGTGTGTTCGATACCTGGGTAAACAGGCCCGATGCGGTAGCGGCGCTGATCACGCGTGGAGCAATGCGTGCGGTTGCCTTGGCATTGGCATTGCCCTTGGTGCGGAATTCGAACAGCACCTGCACAGGCTCCGGATGAGGCGCTACGGGCAGGTCGGCCTTGGCGACAGCAGGCAGCCCCGGATCGACGTACATCTTGGCGGAGATACAGCCGGAGAGCGACAAACATGCGAATACGGCAACGAAAGCGGCACGCAGAAAGCGCGCCTCCAGACGAATAGCAATCACGAATTTTCCCCTGTTTCGCCCGCGGTCCGATAGGCCACGGCGCTAGGCGCTATATACACGCGCAGGCGAAACTTGTCACGACATGCCAGTTCGACACATCGCTGGTTTTGGAGCTAAAGATCGAGGATAAAAAAACGATCGCAACTGAAATGTCCGGTGCCCCCCATGGGCGCATCGATCCTGCGAAAACCATGGCGAGCGTAGAGTGCCTGGGCGGCGTCCATTCCGGTCAGGGTCTCCAGGTAGCAACGTTTGAAGCCTTGCGCACGGGCGGTGTCCAGGCAACGCACCATCATCGCCGAACCGGCGCCGATGCCTCGTGCCTCGGGCAGGAAATACATCTTGCGCAGTTCGCATACGTCCGGGTCGCCGCCATCGAGTGGCGCCACGCCACCGCCTCCGATGACCGTACCTTCGCTGTCAACGACAAAGTAAGCGCTGCGTGGCTTGGCGTAGCTCACGCTCATCGTGTCCACTTCGGCATCATGGATCGCAAAGCCTGGACCGTCCGCGCCGAATTCGGGCATGACACGGCGAATGATCGTTGCAACCACGGCATCGTCGCGCGCTTCGATGGGGCGGATCTGGTAAGTGCGACTCATGGTTTCTCGTTCGGGCTGCGGTAAAGCGTGCCGTCCTTCATGACGAACACGGGATGGGCGAGGTCGTCGATATGCGTGCTTGGATCGCCGGCAAAAGCGGACAGGTCGGCATGCATGCCTGTTGCGATACGTCCGAAGTGATCCTGCTGCCGTAGGATCCTTGCCGCCACATCGGTGGCTGCGTGTAGTGCCTGCGGCGCGGTCATGCCGTCACGCACCATGGTTACCGGCTCGCGCCAGTTGGTGCCATGCGCGAATACACCGACATCGCTGCCGTTGCCGATGATGACGCCGAGCTTGAGGGCGGTGCGGAAAGCGCGTTCGGCTTCGCGCATCTTCGCCGTGGGCGGATCCTGGCCGGGGCGATAGTGATCGAAGTATTCCTCGGTCGCATCCACAGCGGTCAAGGTCGGTTCGTACGCGGCGCCGTGCTGCTTGATCAGCTTGAACGTGCTCTCGCTCGCGCCGTAACCGTGTTCGACGCTGTCCACACCCGCTTCCACGGCCATCCGCACGCCGGCGTCGCTGGCCGCGTGGGCGGCTACAGGTCGGCCGATCAGGTGCGCGGTATCGACGATCGCCTTGAGTTCGGCCGGCGAGAATGTCGGCGCGGTGCCACCGTCGGGGCCGACGCGGTAGTCGGCATACAGCTTGATCCAGTCGGCGCCGTGCGCTGCCTGCTCGCGTACGGCGCGCATCGCCGCGTCGACACCGCTGACTTCCTGGGCGCCGCTGGGAAGATCCAGATCGGGACGAAAGCCTCTCGGCCCAGGGCCATAACTGGCACTGGCGACGATGGCTCGTGTCGCGATGAACATGCGCGGTCCGGGAATCAGGCCATCGTCGATCGCGCGCTTGATCGAGACATCGGCGTAGCCGGCACCCTCGGTACCCAGGTCACGCAACGTGGTGAAACCGGAGAGCAGGGTGGCGCGCGCATGCGCAGCCGCTTCGAGCGTGCGGTAATCCGTTGGCTCCTTGAGTACCTGATCGTTCCACAGTGTTTCGTTGTACGGGTGGAGAAACAGGTGCGAGTGCAGGTCGATCAAGCCCGGCGTGAGTGTGGCGCCGGGCAGTTCGATGCGTTGGGCGTCCGCAGGCGCCTGGATCGATGATCTGGGACCGACGGCAGTGATGTTGCCGTCGTGTACCAGCACAGCCCAGTCGGTGTGCGTGCTGTCGCCGTCGCCGGTCCAGACGCGGTCGGGGAGCAGCAGATAATCATGCTGAGGTGAGCCGGCCCAGCTGGCGCTTGCCAACGTGCCGAGCACCAGGGCGCATAGCATCGAACGTATTTGCATCGCGTTCCCGCAGTCGTGACGGTAAGGCGATCTATGTAGCGTGTTGGGGTGTGGAAATTCAAGGCGGCGTAGGTCCAAGAGCCCCCTCACCCCAACCCTCCCTTCGGAGAAGCCAGGGGAGAGGGTTGGGGTGAGGGGGTTGGGTGCTCGCGGAATACTCTCCCATTCCGCCGGTTTCCTAGGCCTCCGCCGTGCGCGCCCGCGTCACCCGGCTCGCCGTTTCCTTATGAAGTTGCCCGGCAAGCCAGGCCCCGGTAGCAATCAGGATGTCCAGGTCGATGCCCGTCTGCATGCCCATGCCATGCAGCATGTAAACCACATCTTCGCTGGCCACATTTCCCGTGGCGCCCTTGGCATAAGGGCAGCCACCGGTGCCGGAGACGGCGCTGTCGACCACGCGCACACCTTCTTCGAGGCAGGTGAGGATGTTGGCCAGTGCCTGGCCGTAGGTGTCGTGGAAATGCACAGCCAGCGCGCTCATCGGTACTTCCTGCGCAACGGCATGCAGCATGGCGCGCGCCTTGGCAGGCGTGCCCACCCCGATCGTGTCGCCCAGCGAAATTTCGTAGCAGCCGATCTCGTGCAGGCGCCGTGCAACATGCACGACGTCGGTAACCGGTACATCGCCTTGATAGGGGCAGCCGAGCACGGTCGACACATAGCCACGCACTTTCACCCCATCAGCGCGTGCACGCTCCATCACCGGCGCAAAGCGCTCGATCGATTCGTCGATCGATGCATTGATGTTCTTGCGATTGAAAGCCTCCGACGCGGCCGTGAATACGGCGATCTCGGTCGCACCGACGTCGCGCGCGCGCTGGTAACCCTGCTCATTGGGTACCAGCACCGGATAGCTCACGCCGGGCACTTTGCGAATGCCGCCAAATACCTCGGCGGCATCGGCCAGTTGCGGCACCCATTTGGGGCTGACGAAGCTGGTCGCTTCAATCGTGCGCAAGCCGGTGGAAGACAGGCGGTCGATCAGGGCGATCTTCACATCCGCGGGCAGGATGGTCTTTTCGTTCTGAAGCCCGTCGCGGGCGCCGACTTCGACGATACGAACCTGATCGGTATGCATGGGAACCTCGTTGCTTAGCCTGCGGCCTGGTCGAAGCGAACCAGTACGGCATCGGCTTCGACAAAGTCGCCTTGAGCGGCGCTTACGCTCTCAATGATGCCGGCACGCGGTGCCTTCAAGGCCAGTTCCATTTTCATCGCTTCCATCACCAGCAGCTCCTGGCCTTCTTCCACGCTGTCGCCCGGCTTGGCCTTGACCAGCACGATGCGGCCCGGCATGGGCGCGATCACCTGGTTGCCGCCTTTGCCCTCGCGCGACTCCCACGCAAAGGCACTGGCGCGTGCAAAGCTGTAACGCCGCCCGTCGGCGTCATGCAAAAGTACACGTTGTGCATCGGCCTGCATCGGTACGCGCTGGGATTGGCCGTCGAAGCGCGCGCTGAGGGTGGCGCCGTCCAGGCGTGCGCCATGTACTTCGCAACCCTCTTCGCCATGGCTCAAGCGATAGTCGCCGGCATAACCGTGCGCTTCGATCTCATAGCGTTGCTCGCGCAGCGACAAGGCGACAATGCGCTTGCCAGCGTGACCGATGCGCCAGGCATCGGCGCTCGCCCAGGGCGAATGCGGATCGCTGGTCGGTGCCGAGACATTCATTTCGTCCTGCAGCAACGCAGCGACCGTCGCCGCAAACAGCAGGTGCGTCGGAGCTGGCTCCTCGCCGGCGAGAAATTCGTCCAGGTGACGATCGAGATACCCGGTGTCGATCCGGCCTTCGACAATGGCCGGGTGGCGTGCGAGGCGCTCGAGAAACGCGATATTGGATTTGGGTCCAACGATCTCGCTTTGCGCCAGCGCTTCGCGCAACCGCTGCAAAGCCTGTGGGCGATCGTTGTCGTGCACGATCAGCTTGGCAATCATCGGATCATAGAAGATCGTTACCGTATCGCCATCGATCACCCCGCCATCGAGACGCACGTGATCGGACGGGGCAGGCAGGCGCAAGCGCAGCAGCTTGCCCGATCCCGGCAGGAAGTTCTGCTGGGGATCTTCAGCATACAGGCGTACTTCGATCGCGTGGCCATGCGCGTGCACCTGATCCTGTCGCAACGGCAGGGCTTCGCCGAACGCGACACGAAGCTGCCATTCGACCAGATCCAGGCCGAGCGTTTCTTCGGTGACCGGGTGCTCCACCTGCAGGCGCGTATTCATTTCCATGAAGAAGAACTCGCCGTCCTGGCCGACGATGAACTCGACCGTGCCCGCACCAACGTAATTCACCGCCTTGGCCGCAGCGACCGCGGCCGCACCCATCGCAGCGCGGCGTTGAGCGTTCAGGAACGGCGAGGGCGTTTCTTCCAGCACCTTCTGGTAACGACGTTGCGCCGAACATTCGCGTTCGTTGAGATGGATGACGTTGCCGAGCTTGTCGCCAAACACCTGGAACTCGATATGCCGCGGATGCTCGACATAGCGTTCGAGGATTACCCGCGTGTCGCCGAACGCGTTGGCTGCCTCACGCTGCGCGGAGGCCAATGCATCGGCAAATTCCTTCTCGCTGCGCACAATGCGCATGCCCTTGCCGCCGCCACCGGAAGCGGCCTTGATCATCAGTGGAAAGCCGGTCTTGCGCGCCTGTTCGGCCAGGTACGCGCCATCCTGGTTTTCGCCGTGATAGCCGGGCACCAGCGGTACGTCGTGGTGCTCCATCAGAGCCTTGGCCGCCGCCTTGGAGCCCATCGCGTCGATGCTTTCCGGGTTGGGGCCGATGAAGGCGATGCCGGCGTCCTGGCACGCACGCGCGAAGCCCGTGTTCTCCGACAGGAAACCGTAGCCGGGATGGATCGCCTGTGCCCCGGTGCGGCGCGCGACGTCAAGAATCGTATCGCCGCGCAAGTATGAGTCGGCTGGGCGCGGGCCGCCGATCGGCCACGCTTCGTCTGCCAGGCGTACGTGTTGCGCATCGGCATCGGCTTGCGAATACACCGCAATGGTATGGATGCCCAGCCGCCGACAGGTGCGAATCACGCGGCAGGCGATTTCACCGCGGTTGGCAATCAATACGCGCTCGAACATGCCGTTTCCTTCAATGCGCCTGGCAGGCGTTGCAAAGCCGATAAAAATAGCAGACGGGCGCGTTCCAGCCGATGCGCAGCGCAGCAATCGACAGCTTACTCGGCACCGTGGCAGACCGCTTCGATATTGTGGCCATCGGGGTCGATTACAAAGGCACCGTAATAGTTGGCGTGGTAATGCGGGCGCAGCCCCGGCGCGCCGTTGTCTTGTCCACCGGCGGCCAGTGCGGCGCTATAAAAGGCATCCACGGCTGCGCGGCTCGATGCAAGAAACGCGACGTGAGTGCGGTTGGGTTCGCCGGCACCGATCCAGAACGAGGGTTTGCCATCGGCGCCGAAGCCTGTCGCTGCCTCGCCGCCGGTCTGTTCGGCGCTGACTTCCATCTGGATGCCGTAGCCGAGCGGCGCCAGCGCGGCGAGATAGAACGCGCGGCTGCGGGCGTGCTCGGAGATGGGAATGCCGATATGGTCGATCATGAAACACTCCTTTTAGTGGGCTGCCCACGCGGCAGCACGTTTGTCCAGGAAAGCGCTAAGGCCTTCCTGGCCTTCCTCGGACACACGCAAGCGTGCAATCAAGGTGGCGTTTTCGCGATCGATCTGCTCCGCCGACGCGAGTGTCGTGCCAGCCATGCGCAGGGCCAGTTGCTTGGCTTGGGCCTGCGCTTTTGGCCCGGTCTTGGCAAAGAGCTTCAGCACGCTGTCGACGGCGTCGTCCAGCGCATCCGCGGCCACGCTTTGATGCAGCAGGCCCATCGCCTGCGCGGCGCGGGCATCGAACAGTTCACCGGTAATGAACAGCCGGCGTGCCTGGCGCAAGCCGATCGCCTGCACGACATACGGCGAGATCACTGCCGGCACCAGGCCAAGCTTAACCTCGGTCAGGCCGAACTTTGCCGTATCGACGCCAATGGCGATATCGCAGCAGGCAACCAGGCCGACGCCGCCACCATAGGCGGCGCCATTGACCCGGGCGACGGTCGGTTTCGGGCAGAACTGCAGGCTGCGCATGAGCTGCGCGAGTTTGAGCGAATCTTCCCGGTTTTCCTGCTCGCTGGCCTTGGCCATGCCGCGCATCCAGTTCATGTCCGCACCGGCCGAGAAACTGGCGCCAGCGCCACTCAGAACCACCGCCCTCACAGTCGGATCGCTGCCGGCAGCCTCGATGGCGGCGGTGAGTTCGGCAATCAGATGGTCGTCGAAAGCGTTGTGCAGCTCCGGCCGGTCGAGGGTGATGCGGCGGACGGCATCGTGGTCGGCGATCTGGACGAGGGGCATGCGATTTCCAGTGAAACGGGCGGGCCAGTGAGTATTTCATTGATAGTGACCGGGAAAAAGCTCAATGAGATCGAACCAGGATGCCCGCTGAGGCTATTCAGTGCTGGCGAAATACCCGTAAATCCCTATACCGCAAGGTTTTACTGGCCGGCATGCTTGTTTCCCAGCAGGCTCGCCACGATATACAATGCGAACCATTCTTATTTGAGTCATCATTTGTGCGCCTGTCCGATTTACCGAAAGGTGCTGCCGCCGTGGTAGTCCAAGTTGACTAT
>Ga0207695_10001745_pt1 | contig 34535 bp, 26 predicted proteins | sample KBSC54metaG_FD_184354 | JGI IMG/M metagenome (GOLD analysis project Ga0207695, IMG submission 184354) | Corn rhizosphere microbial communities from Kellogg Biological Station, Michigan, USA - KBS C5-4 metaG (SPAdes) (version 2) | ecosystem: Host-associated > Plants > Roots > Rhizosphere > Soil... | reverse complement strand
AATTTCACGGACGCGCGGGCGTCAGACGTATCGCTGTTTCGCCGATTCTTTCACGAGGCGCTTGCGCGCGGCGTGTATCTCGCGCCATCGCCGTTCGAGTCCGCGTTCATGTCGGCCGCGCACGGCGACGCGGAGATCGATGCGACGCTCGACCGGTTGGACGATGCGTTGGGCGCGGTTGTCTCGTAAGGCATCCATTGCGGCCGGGTGCGCGGCGATCGCGTGCCTCGCCGCGTGCTCGCATCCGTCGCGTCCACCGGCGGGGCAGCTGCCGCCCGTGGTGCTCGACACGACGGCGTTGCGGCCGCCGGCCGCGGACACGACGACGCCCGAACAGCTGCCCGCCATCGCGGCGCCGAACGAGCAGCCGTTAGGCGGGCAGGGGCGGGTGGTGCGCATCGCGCTGGCCACCTCCGCCGGCAAGGTCACGATTTCGGGGACGGGCGCCTGGCGCTTGTTCGACACCGGCGGCGCGAGCACGCTCGTGCGCGCGGCGGGCGGCGAGCTGTGGACGGTCGAGAGCCGGAACGGACTGCTCCGCGCGGTGAACGATGACGGGACGGTGACGCCGGAGCGGCCGGCGCCGTTCGTCGCGCGCGCGGCATCGCGCGGCGCGGTGCTCACCGTGAACGGTGCCCGCTATCGGGGCGAAGTGTGGGTCATGCCGGCCGCGAACGGCGACGACGTGATGGTCGTCAACCGGCTCTACCTCGAGGATTATCTGCGCGGCGTCGTGCCGATGGAAATCGGCCATCGCACTGCCGCCGAGCGCGAAGCCGTCGCCGCGCAGGCCATCGCCGCGCGGAGCTATGCGTACACGCACATCGCCTCCGATGCTCGGCCCTACGACATGCGGAACACCGTCGTCGACCAGGTGTATGGCGGTGCGGACGCCGAAACTCCGTTAGGCGACACGGCGGTGCTCGAGACGCGCGGGCTGGTGCTCACCTACCATGGCGTGGTGGTGAACGCGCCGTATCATTCGGCGTGCGGCGGCCGGACGGCGGCGGCGAGCGAGATCTGGCGCAGTCCCGACGAGCCGTACCTGGTCTCGGTCAGCGACCGGATTCCGGGCACCGATCGGTTCTACTGCGACATTGCGCCGCGCTTCCGTTGGGAGCGAACCTTTACCCGCGCCGCGCTGCGCGCGCTGTTGGATCGCTATCTCAAGGACTACGCGACCGTGTCGTCGCGCGGACCCGGCGCGCCGCGCTCGCTGGCGGTCGAGAGCCGGACGCCGTCGGGCCGGGTGCGCGCCCTCGAGATCGTGACCGACCGCGGACACTATACGGTGCGCATGGACAACATCCGCTTCGTGCTGCGATCCTCGGACGGCGAGATTCTGAACAGCACGGCGTTCACGGTGGAGAACGAGCGCGATGCGAACGGCGAGTTGTCCCGCGTGATCGTGCGCGGGAGTGGATACGGTCACGGCGTGGGCATGTGCCAGTGGGGAGCGATCGGGCGTGCCCGGGCCGGACAGGATTATCGGACGATACTTCGTGCCTACTATCCGGGAACCACGGTGGCCGTGGTCGGCTCGGCTTAAGCCTAACGCGGAGCACGCGCAATGATGGCGCCGGTGCGTGTCGGTGTGGTGGGAGCGGGCGCGATCGCCCAGGTGGCGCACTTGCCCGCGCTGGCGCGGTCGCGCGTGGCGGAGCTCGTCGCCCTCTGCGACAACGACGGGCCCAAGGCCAGAGCGTTGGGCGAACGCTTCGGCGTCCACGACGTCTATACCGACATCGAGGATCTCCTCGAGAGCGCCGAGCTGGACGCGGTGGTGCTCACCACGCCCAACCATCTGCACGAGCCGCACGCGCTGAGTGCGCTGGCGGCGGGCGTCCACGTGCTGTGCGAACGCCCGCTCGCCATGTCGAGCCGCGGCGTCGAACGCATCCTCGCGGCGGCGTCTCGCACGGGCTGCAAGGTGGCCGTCGCCAACAACCACCGCTTCCGCTCGGACGTGCAGGCGGTGCATACGTTTCTGCGCGGCGGAGAGTTAGGCAAGCTCAACGGCATCGCTGCCGGGCATCACGAGCTGCGGCAGACGCGCGAGGGATGGCGCTATCGGCGGGCGGAAGCCGGCGGCGGCGCGTTCACGGACCTCGGACTGCCCCTGCTCGATCTCGCGCTCTGGCTGGCCGATTATCCGGAGCCGGTTCGCGTGAGCGCGCACATGGAGCGCGGCCAGGGCGCGGCCGCCGTCGATGAAGCGATGGTCGCGTTGATCGAGTGCGCATCGGGCATGACGATCACGATCGATGTCTCCTGGTCGTACGTCGGTCTCGAGGCGCGGTGGTGGTTCGACGCGCTGGCGACGCGCGGCAGCGCGCGCCTGGCGCCGCTCCACGTCATCAAGGATTTGAACGGCACACCCACCGACGTGACGCCGCGCGGCGCGGCCACACGCGACAGCACGTTCGTGCAGTCGTATCGCGCCGAGCTCGCGCACTTCGCCGCGATGGTGCACGGCGAGACGCCGTACGAAGCGCCTGCGGATCAGCTCGTCCTGCATCGATTGGCCGAAGCCGTGTACCGCTCGGCCGACGAGCAGAAGGAGGTGCGGCTGTGACCGACGTTCGCTGGCGCCCAACGCGGTTCGAGGTGAAGATGGGGCTGGCGAGCGCTCTGTTATTCGCGCTTGCGTTTCCGCCGGTGCCGCTCGTGGTGCCGGCGTTCGTGTGTCTGGTGCCGGTCGGGATCGTCGTGGCGGACGCGGCGGACCGGCGCAGCGGCTGGCGCGTGGCCATGCGCGCGGGCACGGTGTTCGGCTTTTTCGGCTACGGCATCAGCCTCTACTGGATCGCGATTGCGCTGCGCCTGTACACGAATCTCGCGTTCCTCGCGTTTGCCGGCGCGCTGCTGGGGTTGGGGCCGATCGTCGGGTTCACGATGGCCGCCGTCTACGCGGCCCGCCGCCTAACGAAATGGCCGATGGCGATCCTGCTGCCGGTCGTGTGGGCGGCGAGCGAGATGTTCCTGCTGTACCTGCCGCAAATCGGATTTCCCTGGCTTCCGTTGGGCCTCGCCGTGGCCAAGCATCCGGTGTTCGCGCAAGCGGCGGACCTGAGCGGGGTGCGCGGTCTCTCGTTCTGGATCGCGGCCACCAACGGATTGCTCGTGGACGCCTGGCTCGCGCGGGCGGAGCAGCGGCGCGTGCTGGCGCGGGTGGCGGGCGCGATCGTGCTGGCGTTGGGCGTGGCCGCCTACGGGTGGTGGCGCATCGCCACGACGCCGCTGCGGCCTCTGGCCTCCGTGGCCGCGGTGCAGCCCAACATTCCGCAGAACGAGAAGTGGCAGGAGCAGTACCAGGGACGCATCGTCGGGATCCTGTCGTCGCTGGCGCGCGAGGGCCTGGCGCACGACGACCCGCAGCTCATGTTGTGGCCCGAAGCGGCGCTGCCCGACAACTTCTACGCGCACCGCGACTGGGCGGACACGATGCGCGTGCTCGCGGCCACCACGCACACGCCGATCGTATTCGGGACGATCGACGTGGTGTGGCGCACGCCCACGGCCTACGACTACTTCAACGCGGCGATGGTGGCCGATTCGTTAGGCAGGGTGGGCCTCCAGCCCACGTACCACAAGACGTACCTGGTACCCATCGTCGAACGCGTGCCGTTCGTGAATCCCGACTGGTTCGCCAGCCTCAAGTTCTTCGGCGGCATGGGCCGGGGCGGCACGCCGCAGCCCTTCGCCTTCTCGTTCGGCAAGGTGGGCGTGCTGATCTGCTACGAGTCGATCTTTCTGCAGCGTTCCCGGCTCTACCGGCGGGAGGGCGCGTCGCTGCTCGTGAACATCACCAACGATGCGTGGTTCGGCCGGAGCATCGCCGTGTACCAGCACGAAGCGCACCTCGCCCTGCGGGCGATCGAGAACCGCGTCGGCATCGTGCGCGACGCGAACACCGGGATCTCCGAATACGTCGATCCGTTAGGCAGATCGCACGGCGCCACGGCGCTGTTCGTGCCGGCGGTGCGCACCTACCAGGCCCAGACCACCGATGTGATCACCCTCTACGATCACCTCGGCGACTGGGTCGGGATGCTGAGCGTGGTGGCGACGCTGGCCCTCGTGCTCGCGAGCGCCGCCAAGCCGCGCGCCTGATGCGGGGCGCGTCCGTCGGGATCGACGTCGGCGGCACCTTCACCGACCTGGTGGCGATCGACGACGACGGACTGGTGACAGCGCGCAAGGTCCCGAGCACGCCGGCCGACCAGAGCCGCGGCGTGCTGGACGCCCTCGATGCGTTAGGCGAGCCGCCGTCGGCGGTCGCGCGCCTCGTGCACGGCACCACCGTGGCGACCAACACGCTGCTCGAGCGCACCGGCGCTCGCGTGACGCTCTGCGCCACCCGCGGGGCCACCGACATCCTGGCTCTGAGACGCCAGGAGCGCGCGTCGCTTTACGATCTCGCGCGGCAGCACCCCGAGCCGCTGGTCCCGGCCGAGCGATGCGTGGCCGTGCCCGAGCGGATCGAGCCGCAGGGCGTGGTTCGCGCGTTGGACGACGACGGCGCGAACGGCGCCGCACGGGCGGCGATCGACACGTCGCCGGCCATCGTCGCCGTGTCGCTGCTCCACGCCTACGGCGACCCGGCGCACGAACGCGCGATGGCCGCGGCGCTGTCGCGCCTCGCGCCGGCGCTCGACGTCGTGTGCTCCACCGACGTGCTGCCGGAGATCCGCGAGTACGAGCGCACGGCGACGACGGTGGCCGAGGCGTACCTGCGCCCGGCGGTCTCGGGCTACGTGCAGCGTCTGGCCGATGCGTTAGGCGAACGCGGCTACCCGGCGCTCGCGGTGATGACCTCGGCGGGCGGCATGCGCCCCGCCGCCGACACGGCGCGCGGCGCCGCGTCGCTCGCGCTCTCCGGTCCCGCGGGCGGGGTGGTTGGGGCGGCCTTCGTCGCGCGGCTCGCAGGCGTGCAGGATGCGCTGACGATCGACATCGGCGGCACGAGCGCCGACGCCGGCGTCATCATCGACGGCCAGGCCATGGTGGATGCCGGCGGTGATGTCGCCGGGGTGCCGATCGCGCTGCCGCGCGTCCTCGTGGACACCGTGTCCGCGGGCGGCGGCAGCATCGGCTGGGTGGATGATGGCGCCGCACTGCGCGTCGGTCCGCGGAGCGCCGGCGTGCAGCCCGGGCCTGCAGCGTTCGGCCGCGGCGGCGCGGAGGCGACGGTCACCGATGCACAGATTGTGTTAGGCAACCTGCGCGAGACGTCGTTGAGCGGCGGCGTCGCGCTCCGCGCCGACCTCGCGCGCGCGGCCGTCGAACGGCTGGCGGGGCGTGTCGGCGCGCAACCTGCGCGCGTCGCCGCGGCCATGGTCGCCGCCGCCGATGCGGCCATGGCCCGCGCGCTGCGCCGCGTGAGCGTCGAGCGCGGGATCGATCCCCGCCGCTGCACGCTGGTCGCGTTCGGCGGCGGCGGGCCGCTGCACGCGTGCGCGCTGGCCGAGCACCTGGCCATGCGGCGCGTCCTCGTGCCGCCGTTTGCCGGGGTCCTGTCTGCGTTAGGCCTGGCCGTGGCCGCCGAGCGGCGCGACGTGCTCGCCAGCGTGATGCGGCGCACCGATGACCTGTCGGAATCCGACACCCGCGCGCTCGCCGACCGGCTGGCGCGGAGCGTCGCCGGTGCCGGCGTATCCGGCCGTCACTGGTGGGCGCGCGCCCGCTACCACGGGCAGGGCCACGAGCTCGAGGTGCCGTTCGCGCCGGGCGAGCCGGGTGCGGCGCTCGCCACGCGGTTCGCGGCGGCGCACGACGCGCGCTACGGCTTCGTGCTCGACCGCGCGGTGGAAGTCGTGGCGGCGCGCCACACTGTGTTAGGCGAAGCGCGCGACGCCCGCCTCGCCGATGGACACGACGCGGCGCACGCGGCGCTCACCGGACCGGCCGTGCTCGCGCTGCCGCACGCGACCCTGCTGGTGCGCGACGGCTGGCGGGCCATCCCGCTGCCGATCGGCGGCTGGATGCTGGAGCGCGACGCATGAGCACGTTCGATCCGCTCGAGCTCGAGGTGATGGCGCACGCCTTCGCCGCGGTGGCCGAGGAGATGGGCGCTGTGCTCGTTCGCGGCGCGCTCTCGCCCAACATTCGCGAGCGACGCGATTCGTCGGCGGCGCTCTTCGATGCGCAGGGCCGCATGATCGCCCAGGCGGCGCACATCCCCGTGCACCTGGGCGCGATGCCGGAAAGCGTGCGCGCCGTGCGCGAGCGGACGCCCGCCGCCGGCGACGTCTTTTTGCTCAACGACCCGTACCGTGGCGGCTCGCACCTGCCGGACCTGACGTTGGTCGAGGCGATCGGTCTCCATGGCGCCATCGCCGGCTACGCCGCCGTGCGCGCGCACCACGCCGACGTGGGCGGCATGAGCCCGGGCAGCATGCCGCAGGGAGCGACGGAGCTGGTGCAGGAAGGCCTGGTGCTGCCGCCGGTTCGTCTGGCGCGCGCCGGGGTGTTGGACGACGAGATGCTGGAGCTGGTGCTGGCCAACGTGCGGACGCCGGAGGAGCGGCGCGGCGATCTGCGCGCGCAGCGGGCGGCGTGCGCGGCTGGGGCCGCCGGCTGGCGCGCCCTGGTTGCGCGGCATGGCGCCGAGCGCCTCGCCGCCGCGGCGGACGCGCTCCTGGACTACACCGCCGCCCGGGCGCGGGCCGCGGCGCTTACGTTAGGCACGCGCCGCGGCCGCGCGCGCGATGCGCTCGAGGGCGACGGCGTGTCGACCGATGACGTGGCGGTGGTGATCGCCGTCGATGTGCACGACGGGAAGCTGCGCTTCGATTTCACGGGCACCTCGCCGCAGGTGCGCGGCAACGTGAACTGCCCGCTCGCGGTGACGCGGGCCGCGGCCGTCTTCGTGCTGCGCACGCTGCTCGACGACGACGTGCCGACCAACGACGGCATCGCCCGCGCCATCGAGCTCGTGGCGGCGCCGGGCAGCGCCGTGCATGCGCAGTGGCCGGCGGCCGTCGCCGCCGGCAACGTGGAGATGTCGCAGCGCATCGTGGATACGATGTTTGCCGCGTTGGGCGACGCGGGCGTCGACGTTCCCGCTTGCGGGCAGGGGACGATGAACAACATCACGTTCGGCGGCCCCGGCTGGACGTTTTACGAGACGTTAGGCGGCGGCCAGGGCGCGTCGCGCCGCGGGCCGGGGCCGGATGCGGTGCACGTGGGGATGAGCAACACGCGCAACACGCCGATCGAGTCGCTCGAGTGGGCGTATCCGATACGGATCGATGACTATCGCGTGCGGCGCGGGAGCGGCGGGGCAGGCGAGCACCGGGGCGGCGATGGCGTGGTGCGCCGGTACCGGGTGCTCGAGCGGTGTACGCTGACGCTGCTCACCGAGCGCCGACGGCGCGGCCCGCCGGGCGCCCGCGGCGGAGCCGCGGGCGCGGCGGGCCGCAACACGCTCAACGGGCGCGAGCTCCCCGCGAAATGTCGCGTGGAGCTCGCGCCCGGCGATGTGGTCGAGATCGAGACGCCCGGCGGCGGCGCCTGGGGCGCCGCCTAACGGAACACACCTACCGCCCGCCGTTCAGCTTCGCCAGCTCGCGCTGCGCCGGCGCGTACTCCGGGAACGACTTGAGCGACCGCTGCAACAGCTCCACCGCCTGATCGGTCTTGCCCGCATCCTTCGCCGCCAACGCGCGCGAATAGAGCAGCGCCGTCTCGAACGGCACCCGCTTCGCCTCCGCTTCGCTCGCTTCGCGCACCGCCTTGGGCAGCTCGGGCAGGTGCATCCCGCTGTTCATCTTCGTCGCGAGCTGGTCGATCAGCGCGATGAAGTTGTCCTCCTTGCCCTGCACGGTTTCCACGTGCTCGATTTCGGACGTCTCCACGTTCACGGCGCGCGCATCCAGCCGGACGTTGCCGCGGCCGTCGGTGACGAAACCGCCGAAGATCATGTGGTGCGCGCCTAACAACTTGCCCACCTTCACCGCCGTCTCCTGGTCCACGCGGCCGGCGGTGCTCAGGTTCTGCTCGTCCATCAGCTTCTTCAGGTTGTCGCGCTCGATCACGCGAATCTTGTCGTTCACCGACAAATCGGTGATGAGCATGTCGGAGATGCCGGCCGACAGCGGCGCGAGGGCATCGTGATCCTTGCCGATGGCGCCATCGGTGAAGTACATCACGGCGACGGTCGGGCGCGTGTCCGTCGAATCCTGCGCGTGGAGCGGGGCCTGCCCCGCCACGGCCAGCGCGGCCAGTACGGCGATCAGGCCTGTGGGCTGCGTCATCGTCCCTCCCGGGAACCTAAGTCGTCAACGTGAGTCCTTCCGCCGCCGCGATCACCTCGAGCGCGGCGCCCCGTTGGGCAACGAGCGCGCGGCACTCCGCAACGCGATCGTCGATTTCTGCGTCCGAGCGCTCAGGATTGTGGTGATACAGCACCACGCGGCTCACGCCGGCATCGAGCGCCAACTGCACGACGTCGTGATAATGCGAGTGGCCCCAGCCGCGGTGCTGCTCGTATTCCTCGCGTGTGTACATCGCATCGTGCACGAGAATCGAGGCGCCGCGCGTAAACGACACGAGCCGCGCGCGCCAATCGATTGGCGAATCGTAGCCGGTGGCGTCGCCCAGCTCGTTGTCCGAGATGTAGACGAGCCCGGTCCGGCGCGAGTTTCCCGTGCGCATGCGGTAGGCGAGCGCGCCGCCCGGGTGCCGTACTGAATACACGTCCAGCGAGTAGTCCGCGTCGGCGTGGCCGCCGGCGAGCGCGCGGAACTCCACCGTCGCCCCGAGCTCGTCGAACGTCACCGGGAACACGGTCGGCGACATCTGCTCGCGCACCGCGCGCGCGACGTGCTCGGCCTCGGACGCCGCGCTCCAGATGCGGAAGTGATTCCCCGGGCGGAAAATCGGCGTGAAGAACGGGAGGCCCTGGATGTGGTCCCAGTGGGCGTGGCTCAGGAAGATGTCGCCGGTGATGCGCGCGCCCCGCGCCTGCTCGACGAGGCAGTTGCCTAACGGCCGGATGCCGGTCCCCGCATCGAGGATCACGAGCGCGCCGGCGGCGGTGCGCACTTCGACGCACGGCGTGTTGCCGCCGTAGCGCACCGTGGCCGGGCCCGGCGTCGGAATGGACCCGCGCGTGCCCCAGAAGCGAAGCGTGAGACTCATGTGTTGCGTTAGACGATGCGACAAGGTCGCGCGGCACGCCGCTGCCGGCGAAGGATGGCCGTCACGCGTGCTGCGTGATGTGTGTCACACCCGGAGCTGCGCCAGTCGTTCCAGGCCGGCGCGATTGGCAATCGTGATCTGGCGACGTTGCACCGTGATCAGGCCGCTGTCCTGGAACTGGCGCATGGCCCGCGACACGGTTTCGCGGCTCGCGCCGATCATCTGCGCGATCGTCTGGTGCGTGAGACGCTTCTGGATCGTCGGACTGCCGCTCTCCGCGGCGGCATCGAGGAGCAGGCGCGCGATCCGGCCATCGACATCGAGCAGGACGAGGCTTCCGATCTGCTCATCGGCGCGGCGCAGGCGTCTCGAGATTTCGACCAGAAGCGCCCAGGCCACCTGCGGCGACTCGACCACGCGGCGGCGGAAGTCTTCGCGGCGAAGCACGATGAGTTGGGCATCGTCCATGGCGATCACGTGCGCGGAGCGCGGATTGCCATCGATGAGCGAGAGCTCGCCGAAGTGATCGCCGACGGTGAGGATGCCGAGGATGACTTCGCGGCCGTCTTCGCCGATGAGGACGACTTTGACGCGGCCGTTCTTGACGAGGAAGAGCGAATCGCCCGGATCGTCCTCGAAGAGGATGACGCTGCCTTTGGGGTACGCGCGCTCGCGCGTCATGTCGGCGAAGCGGGCGAGCTCGGCGGGATCGAGGCCGCTGAGGAGCGGGACGGAAGCGAGAAAGCCGGCGATGTCCACGGGGAGGAGTGGGTGGCTCAGCGCGCGCTGATGGTGAACGAGGCCTCGAGCTTGTTGACGGAAATGGTGCTCGGCCCGGTGTCGAGGCGGCCCAGCTCGCCGCCGATGGACGGATGCAGCTCGAGCGGTCCGGTTTGCCAGGTGACGCCAATGTCGGCGCCGCCGCTCACGATGCCGGCGGTGGGGAGCGAGGCGTCCACCGAGAGACCGGTGTGCCAGCGGCCGCGGACCCCGGCGACGAACGCGGTGGTCGTGCCTAACGGGATGGTGCCGGTGGCGCCGGTCTCGAGCTCGTTGCCATCGGTGCCCGACACGCGCGCCCCGCCGCGCGTGTACTGCATGCGGTAGCGGTCGAACGCGAACACGGTGAGCTCGCGGAACGCGCCGGCCGCGGCGCGCAGCTGCCACTCGCCGGTGAACATCGGGCCCAACGTGATCGGCTGCGGCGGCGTCCCGCCGGCGGTGAGCCCCACGCGGTCCTGCGTGTACAGCGTGGACGCGAGGCTCATGCTCATCGCGCTCTGGCCGACCAGCCCATCGCTGCCGACGGAGAGGCGAATCGCCTGGCCGGGGCGGAGGGTGAAGTCGCCCGAGCCCAGGCCTAACGCCTGCGCCTGGGCGGGCGAGTACTGTCCCCGGTATTCATAGGAGGCCCCGAAGCCCCACGACCACGTGCCGGCGCGGAGCGTGTACACGAGTCCCGTGGTGCCGCCCCAGCCGGTGCCGAGCACCGGCGTCTGGTAGCGCAACGCCGGCGTGCCCAGCACCTCGAGCACGCCTAACTGTTCGGGATCGAGGGCGGTGGCGCCGGTGGGCACGTTCACGCCCACGGTGGCGAGCAGGGCATCGCCGGCCAGGCGGACCGCGCCGCGCACGTACGTGTCGGTGAGGCCATCGAGCGTTTGCGTCGGGGCGCCGGCGCCGCGCAGCGTCACCTCGCCGTGCATCCAGGCGGTATAGACGTCGAGCGCGACGGGACCCAGCGGCAGGTACGCCGCGACGGGCACGGTCCATTCGCTCGCGTGGGCGACGCTCGTGGCGGCGTTGGTCGCGTCGGTGCAGCACGCGAAATGCCACTGCTCGAACGTGACGCCCGTCTGGGCGCCCCAGGCGCCGCCTAACGGCGCCTGGGCCGCCGCCGGCGCGGCGAGCGCCACGGCGGACACGGCCACGAGCAGGGGCGCGCGACGCAAGAGCGCGCGCGTCACGGCACCGCTACCGGGATGGTGATCGAGCCGGGCACCTTGCTCTCCGTGGTGGCGCGCAGCGTCGCGTCGCCGCGGTCGCGGAAGGAGCCCAACGAGCCGGCGGGGCTCGGGTTGAGCGCGTCGACCACCGCGCCGGGCGTCACCGGCGCGGCCGCCACGGACGCTCCGTTAGGCGACGACGGGCTCGCCACGGCCGTGGCCTGCATCCGCGCCGCCGCCGCCCTGAACCCGGGATCGATCAGCACGGCCTGCGCGAAATACGCGTGCGCCGTGCGATAGTCGCCGTACGCCTCGGCGCGCGACCCCCGGCAGTAGGCGAGAAAGGCCGCGAGGTACCGCGTGGGCCGCTGTTCCACCGCCGCGCGCTCGGCAGGCGTGAGCGTCACGCCTAACTCGGCGAACAGCGAGAAGGCCAGCGCCTTCTCCGAGTCGAGAATGTCGCCGAGCGAGGTCTGCTCGGTCACCGGCTGCCCGACGAGCGTGCCGCGCGCCGCATCCGCGACCCGCGTGCTCAGCGTGAGGCGTCCACCGGGCGTCGCATCCACCACGCCGTTCACGATGCGGCGCGCGCCGATGAGCCGGCCCACCCGCGGCGCCGATGCGCTGTCGACGCGCCCGGAACCGGCCAGCCGCAGCTCGGTGAGCACGGCGCTCGTGCGCACCCGATCCACCACCTGAATCTGCGCGCTGCGCGACAGGTCGGTGATCAGGAGGTCGGCGAGCCCGTAGCCTAACGACGAAATGGTGGAGTCGCCGCCGGTCACCTGCAGCGGTGTCACGCCCACGCTGTGTTCCGGCAGGCTGGCCGCGTCGAGCGACCGCTCGGATGCGATCGCGGCGCGCGCGGCTGCATCGGCCTCGCGGCGATCCACGTCGGCCAGGCGCGCGCGGACCGCCCCGTCATCGTGCGCGGCGAGCCATTTCGCGTACCCGCGATGCGCGGCGTCGAGATCTCCCACGTGATCGGCCGCCGCCGCGTCATAGAGATTCGCGCGGTCGCCGACGTCGCCCGGTGTGGCGAGGAGCGAGCGCAGTGTCGCCCGCGCCGCGGAGTCCTCGCCCGCGCGGTACTCGGCTTCGCCCAACCGGAGCTGTGCATCGGGCGAGGGCAGTGCGGTGTATGCCTGGCGCGCCGCCTCGACGTCGCGGTGTGCACCGGCCGGCGCCAGTCGCGAGAGCGGCGGGCCGCCGGCGCATGCACACAGCGCGGCGCAGAGAAGTGCAGAGCGTGGAAGGCGCATGGAGCGGTTGGGGACGAGCGAAGACGGCGCTGCGATGTGGCCAAGTTATTGACCACCGCAGATCATGTCAAAGACGTGCGCCGCTCGATGGCGCGCATTAGCGCCGCATCATCAAGCGATCGCGCGTGGCGTCATCCGTCGCCAGATCGATTGCCGTCCACGCCATGGCGAGCGAACCCTCGACGACGGCTTTGTCGGCGATGTCGGTGACGCAGTGCGCGGCGAATTCGGGTTGGTGATTGACTGCAGGCATGGAGTCGATGCCGATCATGGGATGAATCGTGGGCAGCGCGTACGACACATTGCCCATGTCGGTGGACGCGGCCAGGCGCTCGCCGAGCACGCCGAGGTCGGGGAACGTCCGGCCGAGGGATTCGGCGTTGCGCTTGTAGGCCGCGCTGATCGCGCGATCGGGCTTGAGGTCCGCGTACGGCTTGGTGCCCCCTCTGATTTCGAGCGTGGCGCCGGTTGCGAGCGCGCCGGCCTCAAAGCAGCGGACCACTTTGGTCCGCACATGGCGCAGCTCGTCGAGGTTTTCGGCGCGCACGATATAGCGGGCCGACGTGTGCGCCGGGATGACGTTAGGCGCATCCCCGCCGTGCGTCGTGATCCCGTGCACGCGGTCGGTCTGCTTGAGGTGCTGGCGGAGCAGTCCGATGGAGGTCTGCGCGATCGTGAGCGCGTCGGCGGCATTGATGCCCAACTCCGGAAACGCGGAGGCGTGGGCGGGCTTGCCCGTGTAGTGCACCTCGAACATCGACGCCGCGATGATGTGCATCTCGAGCATCTCGACCGGCGCCGGGTGGACCATCATGGCGGCGTGGAGATGGTCGAAGGCGCCGCGCTCGAGCATCAGGATCTTGCCGCTCGCGTCGCCGACTTCTTCGGCCGGGGTGCCTAACACGGTGATGGTGAGGCCGGCGTCGTCGGCCGCGGCCGCGGCGGCGATGGCCGCGCCGGCGGCCATGGCGGCGATCATGTTGTGGCCGCACGCGTGGCCGATGCCGGGCAGCGCGTCGTACTCGGCGCAGATGCCGACCTGGAGCGGACCGGAGCCGGCGCGGGCGACGAAGGCGGTGGGCAGATCGCAGGCGGCGTGTTCCACCGAAAAGCCGTTGTCGGCCAGAAGATGCTCGAGCCAGGCGCAGGCGTGCTCTTCCTCGAAGCCGAGCTCGGGCTGCGCGTGGATGCGGTGGCTGAGCTCGAGGATGTCGCGTTGGGCGCGCGAGAAGCGCTCGCGGGCGCCGGATTTCATGTCCATGGCTCGAAGGTCTCGCAGGAGCGTGAGATGCAGCCCGGTGTGCCGACTCTCTCCGGAACATGGATCATGCGGCGGCGCACCTCAAGGAATCGGACACGACACGAGCAACACCAAGCGGTGATTTTTTTGTCAGTGCTTTGTCCGTTGTGTCCTGCGTGTCCGCGTCTTCATGACCGTAGATGCAAGCCATGAGGGAACGGCGCCCCAAAGTGAACCGGTACCCGACGGAGCTCCGCCTTGTTCCTGGCTCCTGCATCGACTAGCTTACAAAGCTACCCTTGAGCGTATGAGGACCTGATGAAGAAAGACATCCACCCCGTCTACGCGACCGCGACCGTGAAGTGTGCCTGCGGCAACACCTTCACCACCCGCTCAACGCGCGACGAGATCCATACCGATATCTGCTCCAACTGTCACCCGTTTTTCACCGGCAAGCAGAAGCTCGTCGACACCGCAGGACGCGTCGAGCGCTTCCGCCAGCGGTACAGCAAGGACAAGGCGACCAGCAGCAACTGACCTCCGAACGAAACACCGCCCTCGCGACATCGCGGGGGCGGTTTTGCATCCGGGAATCAATCCGCGCCTCAGCGCGACGTCACGTCCACCATGTTGTCGTCGGAGTTCCGGTCGATGAGCTTGTTGTACGGATCGATCCCCGCCCGCGTCGGCTGCTCATCCACCACCACCGTGACCTTCGACTGCTCCTGCGTGAACTGCTGCTTTTCCATGTATAACGGCTTCTCCTCTCCCGCCTTGCCCGTGAACACGCCGATGTCGATGTAGTCGGCGAGCGGCATCTGCGTTTCGACGCCGCTGCTGTCCACCTGGACCTTGCGCGCCTGCACGTCGAGCGTGACCTCGTACTTGCCGTTAGGCAGCCGCTTCCACGTCGCCGCGTTGGTCTTGTTGTCGTAGAGGACGACGCGATTGAATCCGTCGTCGATCAGGTACTGGAGCTCGGGTGGCGTTTGTGCGCGCAGCGCGTCCACCAGCAGCCGCGTGTCCGGATACCGCGTGTCGGACGACTGCGCGCCGTGCGTGGAGTCGGCGGCGTCCACCTGGTTGTGCGCGTTGGCGTACCGATACGCCATGAGAAAATTGTGGAGCGCCAGATCCACTTTGTCCTCGCCGATGTAATCGGCCAGGGTGTACATGATCTGCCCGCCCTTCTGGTACCACACGTACGGCTCGTTCTGCACCTCGGCTAACGGCGGCTCCTGCCGAACTTCGCCGGTGCGGCCGCGCAGATACTGATCGAGGAAGTGCTTGAGCACGCGGTGCATGTAGTCTTTGCCGTACTTGTGCTCCATCACCATGTACGCCGAGTACTGCGCGAGCGTCTCCGACATCATGTTCGAGCCACGAACCTCGCCGCCGATCAACTGGTGCCCCCACCACTGGTGCCCGAGCTCGTGCGCGGTCACGAAGTAGGTGAGGTCGACGTCGGTCGGCTTTTTCATCCGCGTGATGAAGCCAATGCCCTCGGAGAACGGCACCGTGTTGGCGAACGACTGCGCGAACGTGCGGTAGCGCGGGAACTCCATGATGCGGAATTGCGTGAACTGATACGGGCTGAAGTGCGACTGGTAGTAGTCGAGGCCGGCCCGCGCGCTCGCGAGCATGTCGTCGATGTCGTACGTGTGCGCCGGATCGTAGTAAACCTCGAGGTTCACCGGATCGGCTCCGCTCGAGTCCCGGTACACTTCTCGGCGCACGGCGTACTTGCCGGAGAGGTAGGCGTAGAAGTTCAGGATGTGCTGGGCGCCCATGCTGTACTCGAAGTAGCGGCGCCCGTTGCTGGTCCATTGGCGCCGGAGGTAGCCCGGCGCGATCGCGATCTGGTCGCTCGACGTGCTGACCACGGTGTGATACGTGATCCAGTCGGAGGTCGGCGTGAAGAGGTTGCGTTTGGCGTACACCGAATCGGTGCGCGGCGGCAGCTCGACCAACGGACCGAGGTGCTGCTCGCGCCGCCAGCGCGGGTCGGCGACTTCCAGATTCCGGTCGTAGCCGATGGTCGGGAAGACGCCGACATCGAAGAAGGTGCCGTTAGGCGCGTACTGCGCCAGCTCGTTGCCATCCCGGAACCCGCGCGTCGTCCAGCCCACGTGGAACGTCATCGTCATGGTGTCGCCGGGCTGGAGCGGCTGCTCGAGCGCGTAGATCGAGTACAGGTCGCGCGCCGCGCGGCTCACGAGGTGAAACGGCCGGCTGAACGAGACGTCCGACACTGTTTGCTGTGCGTCCGTCAGGTGGACCTGCGAAATCGGGACGTCCGACTTGTTCTGCAGCGTGAAGCGGCCGCTGCCGTCGAACGACCGGCGGTCCGGATAGATGTTGATCGTGGCATCCACCGCGGTCGTCTTGGGCTGCGGCAGCAGCTCGTACTGCTTGAAGCTTCGCTCGTAGCCGGCGTTGATGCGGCGGTTGTCCTCGGGCGTGCGATAGTCGTTGAGGACGTGCGCGTTGTAGTAGAACCATCCGCCCGAGCCTAACGCAACGACCAGGAACACGATCGCCGCCGGCACCAGGCGCGGCGCCCGCGCGATCGCCTGCCGCACGCGCGCCCGCGCCGACTCCTCCGATCCGCGCTGCGTGAACGCGATGGACACCACGCCCAGGAACGCGAAGATCGCCAGCCAGTACGTGACCGCCCAGAACACCGTCTGCACGAAGTAGCCGTACCCGTTCATGTCCGAGTACGTGTAGCTGGTGAACTGCCCCGGCAGGTACAGCGTGTTCTGCCAGCCGAAGTTGTACAGGATCGGCGCCATCACGAAGATCGCGATCACGATGCCGTGGCCCAGAAACTTGTTCGAGACCACGGTCTGTACGAACATCGACAACAGCGCCCAGCCCATCACCTGCGGAAACGTGACGATGTAGAGCTCCTTCGCGTACTGCAGCAGCTCGTAGTGGTGGTAGCCGGCGAGGGTTTGCATGAAAATGCCCACGAGGCCCGTCACCGTGAGCAGGATCAACTCGATCACCGCGATCGTCGTCAGCTTCGAGAGCCAATCGGTTGTCGCGTGCATCGGGAGCGCGTCATGAATCCCGTCGAAGTGGTTGTCGCGCTCGCGCCAGATGAGCTCACCGGCATAGAGCGTGGCCACGATATAGAAAAAGAGCTCGGCCGAGCCCTCGACCGCTTGCAGCATGAGATACGTCACCGGCCAGACGTTCTGATCCCCGACGTTGCCGGCGAAGTTGCCGTTGTTGATGGCGAATACGATCAGCAGCGCGACGATGCCCCAGAATGGGACCTCGCGCATGATCATGCGGACGCGCAAGCGGGTGAGGGTCAGATACTGCGCGACCGTGGTGCTCCGGCCGAAGACCTGCTTCACCCTGGGCAATGCCGCCGCAACGCGCGTGCGGATCGGCCGCGCGTCCTCGGCGTCCATGAGCCGGGCCTTCGCCGCGCGCCTGGTCTGCGATCGCGCGGTGAGCGCCTCCACCGACATCGGGAAGAAGCGCCACACGACGCCTAACGACAGCAGCCCGACGGCGCTCCACAGGATGCGGTTGTACAGGAACACGCCCGGCGAGTAGCCGCTGAACCCCCAGGGCACGAGGAGCGTGTTCTTCTCGAGCACCGTCCAGTAGCGCGTGATGTTGTCGAACAGCACGAACCCGATCGGGTCGAAAATGCCCGACCAGAAATGCTCGAGCGACCGCGTCGTACCGTACACCGTGATGCCGATGATGTAGATCATGAAGAGCGCCACGCCCTCGAGGTACACCACCACCAGCTTCCGCGTGAGCGCCGCCACCGCGAAGAACAGCGAGCCGAGCACGAAGATCTGGATGACGGTGATCGACAGCAGCGGCTGGACGTACCACCACAGATGGTTCGGTCCGATGCGCGCCACGTCCGTCCACGGCGCGTACGTGCCTAACCACATGCCCACCGACACTCCGGAGAACACGAACACGCAGGTCACGAACGAGGCCGCCCACCGGCCGCCCAGGTACGCGAACTTCGAGATCGGCTTCGTGAACAGCATCTGGTACGTCTCGCGCTGGAAGTCGCGCAGAATCGATGGCCCGAAGATGGCCGAAATGATGATCACGCCGAACAGCGCTGCCGCGAGCTGATTGTAGGCGAGTGCGTACGGTCCGTTGAGCAGCACTTTGCCGTTCTGGAAGCCGACCGGTCCGAAGCTCTGCGACCCCGTGCAGAAAAATCCGAAGGCCAACCACCCGACGAAATACACGTAGGTGGAGATGCTCTTGACGCGGTACTTGAGCTCGAACGAGAAAAACTCGAGGAACATGTTCATGTCGGTTGTCGCTCGGGCGGGGGTCAGTTGACGGCGTGGCGGGCGACAGTGAGGAAGTACACGTCCTCGAGCTCGGTGGGCACGGAGTGGAAGCCGGCGCCGGGGTTCGTCGGCGAGAACACGCGCACCTCGTGCTGTCCGGCCACCAGGTGGCTGCTCACCACCTTGAGCTCCGCTTCGATCGTTCGCAGCTCCTCGTCGCCGCTCACCACGTGCGACCAGATCTGTCCCTGGAGCGTGGTCAGGCAGTCGTTAGGCGAGCCCTCGAGGAGCACTTCACCCTGCGCGATGATCGCCATGCGCGGACACAGCTCGAGCACGTCGTCCACGATGTGCGTCGAGAGAATCACCGTCACGTCCCGCCCGATCGACGACAACAAATTCAAGAACCGGTTGCGCTCGGCCGGATCGAGACCCGCGGTGGGCTCGTCGACGATGATCAGGCGCGGGTTCGCGAGCAGCGCCTGCGCGATGCCGAACCGCTGCTTCATGCCGCCCGAGTAGGTCGACAGCGCCTTCTTGCGCACATCCCAGAGGTTGGTTTGCTGGAGCAGCGCCTCGACCATCGCCTTGCGCTCCCCCGCGCCGGTGATGCCCTTGAGCACGGCGAGGTGCGTGAGCATGTCGATGGCGGACATCTTCGGATACACGCCGAATTCCTGCGGCAGGTAGCCGAGTACTTTGCGCACTTCGTCCTTGTCCTTGAGGACGTCGATGCCGTCGAGCTGGATCGCGCCCGCGTCGGCGTCCTGGAGCGTGGCGATGGTGCGCATGAGCGAGCTCTTGCCGGCTCCGTTAGGCCCGAGCAGGCCGAACATGCCGCCGCCCACGGTGAGCGAGACGTTCTTGAGGGCGCGCACGCCGTTCGGGTAGGTCTTCGAGAGATCAGTGATCGTGAGAGCCACGGACATCGCTCCAGTGAAGGCGGAAAGGCGGACAACACAGACACGGCCGGACGCGAGCCGATGATCTTTCACCCGACGCAGTGCGATCCGGTCTTGTCCGGCCGTGTCCGCGCTCTGTCCGCCTGTCCTATCGGATTGGCCAACGATATGTTTCACGGTTGATCAAAGTCCAGCCTTTCACTAAACCCGTGCTCGACGCCCACTTCGGGCGAGTCGAGCAGAAGCACGGCAGGACGCACTGAGCCTCCGCGATCGTCTCCAGGACGCCATCACTCGCGCTCACGAGGTCGAGCGCGAGCTCGCCAGTCCCGCAACCGTTCGCGACCCGAAACGGCTTGCCGACCTCGGCCGTGAGCATCGCCGACTCGCCCCGGTGGTCGAGTTGGCGGCGCGTCTCGAGAAGAACGAGGATGACCTCGCGCAGGCCCAGGAGCTGGTCGATACCGACGACCCCGAGCTCGCCGCCGAGGCCCGCGCCGAAGAGCAGCGCGCACGCGCCGAGATCGCGGCGCTCGAGGAAGCGCTCAAGCCCGCGCTCCTGCCACGCGATCCGCTGCACGACCGGCCGGCGATCGTCGAGATCCGCGCCGGGACCGGCGGCGACGAAGCGGCGCTCTTCGCGGCCGATCTCTATCGCATGTACACCCGCTACTGCGAGCGCCAGGGGTGGCGCGTGGAGCCGATCGCGCTGTCCGAGGGATCGTTAGGCGGGATCAAGGAAGTCGTCTTCAAGGTGCAGGGCGAGGGCGCCTACGGCCGGTTGCGCTGGGAATCGGGCGTGCACCGCGTGCAGCGCGTGCCCGTCACCGAGAGCTCGGGTCGCATCCACACGTCGGCCGCCACCGTCGCGGTGCTTCCGGAAGCGGAAGACGTCGACGTGTCGATCGAGGACAAGGACATTCGCATCGACGTGTTCCGGTCATCGGGTCCGGGCGGGCAGAGCGTGAACACCACCGACTCCGCCGTCCGCATCACGCACATTCCGACGGGCATCGTCGTGAGCCAGCAGGACCAGAAGTCGCAATTGCAGAACAAGCTCAAAGCGCTCGAGGTGCTGCGCGCGCGGCTGCTCGACCAGCGGCTCGCCGAACAGGAGGCGGAGCGCGCGCGGATGCGCCGTACACAGGTGGGTACCGGAGACCGCTCGGCCAAGATTCGGACGTACAACTATCCGCAGAACCGGGTGACGGACCATCGCATCGGGTTCACGCTGCACGAACTGGATCGCACGCTGGACGGCGATCTGGACGAGTTGATCGACAGGCTGATGTTGGCCGACGTCGAGGAGCAGCTGAGTGCCTGACGGCCGCGTCGTTGGGACGATCGGTGCCGAGGGCATGCCGAGCGCCGACGAGGGCATGTCCGTCGCCGATCTGCGCTACTCGTTAGGCGTGATGCTGCGAGGGCGGCTGGATGAGCACGACGTGGAAGCGCGCGACCTCATCGCCGCCGTGGCGGAGCGGCCGCGCCTGTGGCCATCGGCGCATCCCGAAGCCTGGTTGAATGCGGACGTCGTGACGCGCGTGTGCCAGGCGGTCCGCGAGCGGCTTCGAGGAGCGCCGTTCGCGTACGCCGTGGGTCGCGCGGCGTTCCGGCATCTCACGCTGCACGTGGATCAGCGCGTGCTGATCCCGCGTCAGGAAACCGAAGTACTGGTCGACGCGGTGCTCGAGTGGTCCGCGGCGCGCGGCGCCGGCGGACTGGCGATCGACGTCGGCACCGGCTCGGGCGCGATCGCGCTGGCGCTGTCCAACGAAGGCGCGTTCGATCGCGTGATCGCGACCGATGTGTCGACGAGCGCCGTCCAAGTGGCGCGCGCCAACGCCGAGCGTCTGGCCGGCGCATTGCGTGCACCTGTCGAATTCCGACAGGGAACGCTGCTTGGACCGGTGCGCGGCGAGACCGCACGCGTGGTGGTGTCCAACCCGCCGTACATCGCGTACGGTGAGATGCAGGAGCTGCCGCCGAGCGTGCGGGATTGGGAGCCGCCGATCGCGCTCTATGCGGGCGATGGCGGCATGGCGGTGACGGCCGCACTGGCCCGGGAGGCGGCGGATGTGCTCGAGCCCGGCGGCCTTCTCGCGATCGAGATAGATTGCCGTCGTGGGGCGGCATGCGCCGAGCTGCTGCGCGCCCAGGGGTGCTACCACGACGTCCGCGTGCGACCCGACCTCACGGGTCGCGATCGCGTGCTCACGGCGACACGACAGGATGGGTGACGTGCTCGAAGACAAAGCGAGAGAGTTGGGGCGGCTCATTGGCCAGACGCCCGAATATCAGGCGGTGCGCCGCGCGAATGACGCGCTGGGCGAAGACCGCGAGGCGGTGGCGCTGCTGCGCAAGATGGAGCAGCTGCGGTCGGATGCCCAACGGATGATCGAGCGCGGCGCGAGTCCGACGCCGGAAATGGAGACGCAGCTCGACCAGCTGTTGGAGCAGGTGCAGGTGAATCCGATCTACCAGCGCATGGTGGCGGCGCAGGAGAACTTCGACAAGACGATGATGCGGGTGAACGAGTGGATCCTGGACGGGATCCAGAAAGGGGCGGCGAGCCCGATCATCACGCTGGGGTGACGGTGACGCGCGGCCGCCTGATCGTGTTCGAGGGGCCCGAAGGGGCGGGGAAGACGACGCAGGTCGGGCTCCTCTCGGGGTGGCTGGCGGCGCGCGGCGTCGATCATCTGCGCGTGCGGGAGCCGGGCGGCACTCCGTTAGGCGACGAAACGCGGCGCCTCCTGCTCGACACGCCGGGCGGACTCGACGCCCGCGCCGAAGCGCTGCTGTTCATGGCCTCGCGCGCGGCGCTCGTGGCCGAGGTGATCGTGCCGGCGATGGCGCGCGGCACGCTGGTGCTCGCCGACCGCTATTTTCTCTCGACGTATGCCTACCAGGTGGCCGGCCGCGGATTGCCCGAGGCGGAGATTCGCGCGGCGAATGCCCTGGCGACCGACGGCGTGTCGCCCGACCTGACGCTGCTGTTTTCGGTGCCGGCAGCGGTGCGGGCCGCCCGGGCGGCGGCGCGCGGCGCGCCGGATCGCATCGAGCGGGCGGGCGACGCCTTCCACGCGCGCGTCGAGCGGGCATTCGCGATGTTCCTTTCGCCTAACTGGCAGGCCGGGCACCCGGAGGCGGGGCCGGTGGTCGACGTGAACGGCGACGGCGATGCGGCAGCGGTCTTCACGCGCGTGCGGGCTGCGTTAGGCGAACGGTGGCCCGACCTGTTCGACGCGGCCGCGCCGGCGCCGGCGCAGGGGCGCTGAATGCACCGCTCGCGCGCCGTCGCCGCCCTCGCCGTGCTCACCGCCGCCCTCGTCACCGGCGGCTGGTTTCTGCAGCGCGGCTTTGCCAGCGATCTGGCGCCGGGCGGCAGCTCCGCGCTCTTCGACCACGTCTTCGAGCGCGTCGCCCAGAGTTACGTCGATTCCATTCCGGCCAAATCGCTCTACCTCAAGGCGGCCGCCGGCCTGGTGGACCGGCTCGGCGATCCCTATTCGGCGTTCCTGCCGCCGGACCAGCTCAGCTCGCTCAACGAGACCACGTCCGGCTCGTACGTCGGGTTAGGCGTGCAGGTGGATCTGCGCGACGGGTGGCTCACCATCATGGCGCCGGTGCCGGGCTCGCCCGCCGACCGCGCCGGCATCCAGGCGGGCGACCGCGTCGTCTCCGTCGATGGGCAGTCGACTAACGGCTGGAACCTCGAGCAGGCGAGCCGCGCGCTGCGCGGACGCCCGGGAACCACCGTCACGCTCGAGATTGCGCGGCCCGGGGTGGCTGACCGCCTGCCGTTCCACATCGTGAGACAGGACATCCACGTCGCCTCGGTGCGCCATCCAATGATGCTCACCGACCGCGTCGGCTACGCCGCCCTGACGATCTTCAGCGACTCGGCGGCCGACGAGCTGCGGAACGCCATCGGCGCGCTCAGGCGTCGCGGGATGCAGACGCTCGTACTCGATCTGCGCGGAAACCCGGGCGGTCTGCTCGAGCAGGGCGTCGGCGTGTCCGAAATGTTCCTGAACCGCGGCCAGGTGATCGTGGACATGCGCGGCCGCACAAAAGCCGCCACGCACGACATCCGCAACTCGACGTCGCAGCTGTGGCCCGATCTGTCGGTGATCGTACTGGTGGACGGGCACACCGCGAGTGCGGCCGAGATCGTCGCCGGCGCGTTGCAGGACCATGACCGCGCGGTGATCGTCGGCGCGCCGACCTACGGCAAAGGGGTGGCGCAGTCCGTGTTTCCGTTAGGCGACGGCGACGCCGCGCTCAAGCTGACCACGGCGCGCTGGTTCACGCCGTCGGGACGCAGCATCCAGAAGCTGCACGAGGACACGACCTCGGACACGGGCGACAGCGCGATCGCGCATCCCGATACCACCCACGCCGTGTACCACACCGACGACGGGCGCGCGATGTATGGCGGCGGCGGCATCGCGCCCGATGTCCTCGTCCGGGCGGACAGAGCCGACTCGGTGCTCGCGTTCCAGGAGGAGCTTGGCGCCGACATCCAGAAGTTCCGCGACGCGCTCACGGAGACGGCGCTGGCAGTGAAGAGCGCGCACGGCGTGGCGTCGCCGGAGTTCACGGTCACCGCCGCCATGCGCGACGCGCTCTGGCGGCGTCTGCAGGCGAAGCACGTGGCGCTGACCAGCGCGCAGTTTGCGGCGGCGGCGCCGCTGGTCGACCGTTTGTTAGGCGGCGAGATCGCCCGCTTCGCGTTCGGCGCGGATGCGGCGTTCCGCCGGTCGGTGGCGCGCGACACCGTGATTGCGACGGCGCTGGACCTCGCGTCGCACGCCCGCTCGGAGCACGACCTGCTCATGGAGGCCGCGCGCACAACGACGCACGTCGCCCCGTCGCGTCCGTGACGGCGCATGTGTTCGTGTTCGGCGCCGGCCGGGCGGGGCGCGGCCTGGCGCGGGCGCTCCGCGCGGGCGGTGTGGACGTGGTCGGCGTGCACGGCCGGCACACCGGCGACGCCGTGGATCGCGTGACGGTCGGCGCGCTCCCCGGCGCGATCGCCGATGCGACCATCGTGTTGGTGACGGTGCGCGACGGGCAGCTCGACGCCGCGCTCGACGAGCTGGCCGCGTCGCCGCTGCGTGCCGATGCGGTGGTCCTGCACGCGAGCGGCAGCGCCGATCCGCCGGGACTGTCCAGGCTGCGCGCCCGGGGCCACGCCGCCGGCACCTTTCATCCGCTGGTCCCGCTGGCCGACCCGTCGCGCGCGCCGGCGCTCTTGCGCGGCGCGTGGATCGGCGTCGACGGCGACGAGGGCGCGCGGGCGGCGGGCCGCGCGCTGGCGGCGGCGTTAGGCGCCCAGACGCTCGAGATCCCGGCCGGCCGCAAACCGCTCTACCACGCCGCGGCGGTGCTGGTGTCGAACTTCCCGCCGGTCCTTCTTGCGTTAGGCGAACGCGCGATGGCCGAGTCGGGCGTCGACCCGGCGGTCGCCCGGCAGGCGCTGCTGCCGCTCTGGACCGCGGCCGCCGAGAATGCCCGGCTGGCGCCGGTGCCGGCCTCGCTCACCGGACCTGCCATCCGCGGCGACGAGCAGACCGTGCGCGCCAACATGGACGCACTGGCGGGCGATCCGATGGCGCAGGAGGTCTATCGGGTGATGACCGCGGCGGTAAGAAACGTCGCGGCGACACGTTAGGCAGCGCCCTCGCCGCCGCGCCGTTCGTCCGGCTCCAGTCAGCCCTGGCCGAACACCTTCACGCCCTTCGGCACCTTGAACTGGAACGCATCCCTGTCCAGCGTCGCGTTAGGCGCAAGCCGGGTGAGCTCGATCCGCCGCTTCAGCCCCTGCGCGTCGATCGTTTCCACCTGGCGGATCAACGAGTCGTCGTCGTCCACCCAGATCGTCGCCTTCGTGAACGGCAGCGACTTGTCCTTCGGCACGAGCGTCACCGCCGTCGTCGCATGGCCGTCGATCGCCGCCGTGCCGGCGCTGCTGATCGTGTAGCGCGTGTCCGGCGAGTCGAGGAACCATGTCGCCACGTCGGGCACCTGCACGCCGCTGCTGTCGAGATTCGTGCGGATCACCTGCCCCGGATTGGTGCTCGGCAGATACACCCAGACGACCTTCCCGTTCGCCACGATCCGGTCGCCGGCCGGATCGGTGAACCGCACCGAGACGTCGCCCGGAATGCGCTGCTGCAGCTCGCCGTGCGATGTCACGTCCGAGTGCGTGAGCGGGTTGGTCACCGTCTGCGTGAACGAGGCGCGCAGCGTCTTGATGTTCGCGTACACGTGCTCGGCGCGCGAGACGACGGACTGCTGCGCGCCGAGCGGCGCCGCCATGGCGGCAAGACTAACGATGATCGAAACGACGCGCATTCCTGTGTCTCGTGGCGTGTGAAGGGCAACCGCCCGCTCCTCTCTTACTACACGCGGGCTGCCGCAGTGCTCCCTTCGGGCGCCGGCGCAACGCGTCGCCCGATCGCGCCGGCGATCGAGCGCAACTCGCGCACCAGCTGGGCGAACTGCTCCGGATACAGCGACTGCGCACCGTCCGACAGCGCGCGCTCGGGATTCGGATGCACTTCCACGAGAATCCCGTGCGCGCCCGCTGCCACCGCGGCGCGGGCCATCGGAATGACCTTGTCCCGCACACCCGTCCCGTGACTCGGATCGGCGATGATCGGCAGATGCGACAAACCTTGCACGATCGGAATGGCGGTGAGGTCGAGCATGTTGCGCGTCACCGTGTCGAACGTGCGCACGCCGCGCTCGCACAGGATCACGTTCGGGTTGCCCGCGGCGAGCACGTATTCCGCGCTCAGCAGCAGCTCGCCGATCGTCGCCGCGAGGCCGCGTTTGAGCAGCACGGGCTTGTCCAACTTCCCGACGAATCTGAGCAGCGAGTAATTCTGCATGTTCCGCGCGCCGATCTGGATCACATCGCCGTACTCGGCGACGAGCTCCGCGCCTTCCTCATCCATCGCCTCGGTCACCACGGCGAGCCCCGTCTCCTGACGGGCTAACGCAAGGAGCTCCAGTCCGCGCCGGCCGAGTCCCTGGAACGAGTAGGGCGAGCTGCGCGGTTTGAACGCGCCCCCGCGCAGACACGTGGCGCCGGCGTCGCGCACCAGTCGCGCCGCCGTGACAATCTGATCTTCCGATTCCACCGAGCACGGACCCGCGATCACCACCACGTCGTTGCCGCCTACCGAAACTCCCGGCGCGATCTTTACGATGGTGTTTTCCGGCCGCCATTCCCGCGAGACCTGCTTGTACGGCTGCGTGACGTGAATCACCTGCGCCACGCCGGACAATGCTTCGATGCGCGATGCATCGACGCGGCCGTCGTTGCCGACGAGACCAACCGCCGTACGCTGCGAACCGGGCATGGGACGCGCTTCGTATCCCATCTCCTCGATCACCGCCACCACCGCGTCGATCTCGGATTGCGACGCGCCGTGCTTCATCACGACCAACATTCAGATGTCCTCGATATCGATTGCCCAACCGTCGGACGCCAGCACCACGGGGCCGGCGTAGCGCGTCTGGATCGTGCCGCGCACGTCCACGGCTTCGACGGGTGGATAGAAGTGTGTGAGTACCAGCCGTGCGGGCTCCAAGGCCGCCGCGAGCGCCGCGCACCGGGACGGAGATAGGTGCGTCGCGATCGCCATGTCGTCGGGCAGCGAACATTCGGCCAACAGCAGGTCGCAACCGCGAGCCGACTCCCAGCCGGCCAGACCCTCGTCGTAGCCGGTGTCGCCGGTGTAGACGAGACGCCTGCCGCCGCCCCTCACACAATATGCGATGCTTTCAGTGGTATGGGGAACCGGTCGCGACTCCAATTGCACGCCGTTTCCGAGCTCGATCGTATCGGAGGGCGCCATTTCACGCACGCTGACGGGGAAATCGGGATGCCCAACCAGATCGCCGAAGATCGTTGCAAAGCTTTCGATCAGGCGCGCCGTGCCCGCCGGGCCGATGATCTCGAGCGGCGCGGTGCGCGGCGGCAGCGCGCCCCAGCGCCACGCAATCAGCAGCGACGGCAGATCGAGTACGTGGTCGGCGTGAAAGTGTGTGAGCGCGAGGTGTGTGATGCGCATCCAGTCGGCGCCGATGGCCGCGAGGCGGTGGGCGACGCCGCTGCCGCAGTCCATGAGCAGGTGGATGCTGCCCACGTCCACCAGGTGGCCGGCATTCACGCGTGCGGGCGACGGCGCCGCGGTGCCGGTGCCGACGGTGGTGAGACGCACGGACGTATGCGCGGCCGGTGCCTAACGCAGCTCAGGCGCCGACCGCGGCTTCCTCGGCCGTCTCCAACTGGCCGCCGCGCAGGCGCACGCTCACGAACGACGACACACCCGGTTCCTGCATCGTCACGCCGTACACCGCGTCCGCCGCCTCGGTGGTGGTGCGCGGATTGTGCGTGATGACGATGAACTGCGTGCGCTCCTTGAACTGGTTCAGCATGCGCACGAAGCGGCCGACGTTCTGGTCGTCCAGCGGACCATCGACTTCGTCCAGGAGACAGAACGGGCTCGGCTTGGTGAGGAAGATGCCGAACAGGAGCGACAGTGCGACCAGCGCGCGCTCGCCCGTGGACAGGAGATGGATGCGCTGCGTGCGCTTGCCGCGGGGCGACGCATGAATCTCGATGTCGCAGTCGAGGGGGGCGTCCGGGTTCTCGAGGCTGAGCTCGCACTCGCCGCCGCCGAACAGGGTCATGAAGATGTGGTGGAAGTTCTCGCGGATCTGCGTGAACGTCGTGAGGAACATCTCGCGCGCCGTGACGTCGATTTCGCGGATCGCCTGCTGCAGCGACGCCTTGGCGTTCTGCAGATCCGTGCGTTGGGCGCTGAGGAAGTCGAGGCGCTTCACTTCTTCGTCGTGCTCCTCGACGGCCAACGGATTGACGGGGCCGATCGACTCGAGCTCGGCCCGCAGGCCATCGAGCTCGGCGCGCAGAATGTCCTCATCGATGTCGGCGGGGACGACGGTGGCGAGCATCTCGTCCAACGGACGGCGCCATTCGGTTTCGAGACGTTCGCGGATCATCGCGCGGCGTCCCGACAGCTCGGTGAATCGGAGCTCCGCCTGATGGAGGTCGTCGCTCACCTGGCTGGCGCGGCGGTGCGCGTCGGCGAGCGCGTGCTCCTGATGCTCGAGCTCCGCGTCGGCGCGCTGCACGTCGGCTTCGGCCTCGCGCAGATGGCCTTCGGCGTCGCCTAACGAAGCGCGGCGGGACTCGAGGTCGAGGCGCCATGCCGCGATGTGCTCCGCGAGCTCGCGGTCGGCGAGCGCGATGTCGCCGAGCTCGGACATGAGCGCCTCGAGCCGCGCGGTGGCGGTCGCCGCATCGGTCTCGAGTTGGCGGTCGCGATCGGCGGCGACGCGCAGCCGGGCTTGCAGCTGCGCTTCGATCACCTGCCAGCGTGCGCGTTCCTCGCGGGCTGCGTCCTGCGCCCGCTCGCGCTCCGCCAGATGCTCGGCGGCCGTCGCGCACTCGGCTTCGCGCGCGGTGACGGCCTGGCTCCCTTCGACGCTGCGTCGCGCGAGGTCGCCTAACCGTTGGCCCAGCTCGCCGCGGCGCGAGGCGACCTTGTCGACGAGCGCGATGACGCCCGACAATTCGCGGGCCGCGCGCTGTTCGCGGCGTTCCGCTTCTTCGTGGACGCCGGCGGCCTGGCGCTCGGCGTGCTGCGCGCGGCCGAACGCGTCGGCGGCCGCGGTCGCGGCCGCCGCCGCTTCGCCTAACCGCGCCCGCGCCGCCTCGGCGGCCGCGGCCGCCGCGGCGCGCGCGCGCTCCGTACGCTCGAGCTCCTCGCGGAGCTCGGTGAGCTCCGCGCGCCGGCGCAGCGGCCCGGGGCCCGCCGCCGATCCGGGGAGCCACACGGCGCCGCGCGCATCCACGAACGCCGCGCCGCCCGCAATGGACCGCACGCGGCCTAACAATGCGCGCACCCACGCCTGCGCCGGATCGGACGCACGCACCAGCCGCGCCAGCGCATCGTCGGCGTGCCCCTCGTCCTGCGCCGCATCGAGCGGCAAGAGAAGCAGGGGCCCTGGGTTCGTTTCGGCGTGCCAGGCGCGAATCGCGTCGGCCGCCGCCGTATCCCGCACGAGCACTGCGTGCACGCTCGCGCCCAGGTAGCGTTCGACTGTGGCTGCGTCGGCCGCGCCCGCGCTCAAGAAGTCGGAGAGCGGTCCCAACACCGCGCCGTCGCCGAAACGCTCGCGGTCGCGGAGCAGACGCGCGGCGGCCGGCGCGAGACCCACCCGCTCGCGCTCGAGTCCTTCGAGCGCGTGGACCCGACCCTCGAGCGAGGTGCGCTGGTCATCGAGGCGCACGAGCGCGGCACGCGCGTCGCCCTCGGTGGCCCGTGCATCCTCGGCGGCCGCTTGCGCCGCGGACAAACGTTCGGCGGCGGCGGCAGCCGCGGCCGAGCTTTCCTCCGCGGCGATGCGTGCGATGGCGAGGGCGCTCGATGCATCGGCGAGGACCGACTCGACGTGCTCGCGTTCGGCGCTCAGCGCGTCGGTGCGTTCCGCGAGCTCTGCGAGCTCGCGTTCCGCGCCGTCCGCGTCGAGCTCGAGGCCGCGCAGCTCATCGCGGAGGCGGCGCAGCTCCCGGTCGGCGGCGTCGAACGCCGCGCGCGCCGCGCCGACGGCGCCGCGCGCGTCGTTCTCCGCCGCCTCGCGCTGTTCGCGCGCCGAGCGCGCGGCGTCGAGCTCGCCCTCGAGCGCCACGCGCTCGGCGCGGGCCGCCTCGCGCTCCCGCTGCAGCCGGCTGCCGGTTTCCTCGCCTAACCGACGCTCCTCCTCGGCGCGTTGGCGGCGCGCCAGCGCGTTGCGCTGGCGCTCCTCGCCAACGCGCACTTCGCCCTCGAGTTGGAGCGTGTCCTGCTGCTGGGCCGCCACGAGGCGGCCCAGCTCGGCGCGCCGCGCTTCGGCCGCCGCACGCGCGCTGTGCGCGCGCGCGCGGCGGTCGTCCGCGGCGCGCACGTCCTCTTCGCTCGCCGGCAGCGCCGCCCGCAGTTCCGTTAGGCGACCCTCGAGCTGCTGCAGCTCCTCGTGCCACGCCGCCATGTCGCGCGATGCCAGCGTGATCTCCGCCGCGTACCGCTTCGCCATGAGCTCCGTGTGCCGCTCCGCCCGCCGGCGCTGGCGCGCCAACGACCGCACCTGGCTCTGCACCTCGGAAATCAGGTCGTCCAGCCGCGACAGATCGACCGTCGTCTCCTCCAGTCGCCGCTCCGTGCTGCGGCGCCGGTCCCGATACAACCCGACTCCCGCCGCCTCCTCGAACAATTCGCGCCGGTCATCAGGCCGATCGGACAACAGCGCGTCGATCATGCGCTGCTCGATCACTACTCCGGAATCCGCGCCCAACCCCGTGCCGCGCACCATGTCCTGAATGTCGCGCAACCGGCACGGTGCGCCGTTCAGCAGATACTCGCTGTCGCCGGAGCGCGAAAGCCGGCGGGTGATCACGACTTCGCGAAACGGCACGGCCAGCGCCCCGTCGTCGTTCTCGAAGTGCAGCGACACGTCGGCGATGTTCACCGCACGACGGGCCGATGACCCCTGGAAGATGACCTCTTCCATCTTCGCGCCGCGCAGCGCCCGCGCACGCTGCTCGCCCAACACCCAGCGCACCGCGTCCGACACGTTGGACTTGCCGCATCCGTTAGGCCCGACGATCGCCGTTACCCCGGGCTCGAACACCAGGTGGACGTGATCGGCGAACGACTTGAACCCGTGGAGCTCGAGTCTGGTCAGGCGCACTAGAAGACTCTCCCGATGCGGTAGGCCACGCGCGGCTGGTCGCCGTTGGCGCGGAAGCGGTACAAGAGCGGTTGGGCCGCGTCGATGGAATTGAACGCGCCGGCGTACAAGTTGACGCTGCCGTCCGCCTGCATGAGCGCGTACACCGGCAGCCCTTTGAGTCGATAGCCGTGCGTGAAAAACGCCGCTTGGTTTGCGGCCACGCCCGTCTGCACGAGAATGGACAGCGGCAGCTCGGTAATGTGGCCCTGCGCCGGCCGCAACGCGCCGCGACGCCTGAGCGCCCGCAGCATCGAGTCGGCCGAGAAGCGCGTGTTGAACGCGCCGCTCACCACGAGGAAGGGCCCACTGGGTGGCTTGCCTTCTTCCGGCGACACCGTGAGGGCCGGCAGTCCTTTGCGTGACTCATCATCGATGGTGACGTTCGCGCTCGTCTCACTCGCCACTTCCGCCACGGCCACGGCGAACGCCGACGCGCGGGCCGAGTCGGTGGGGTTGGCCACCAGCGTGCCGGCAGCGACATCGGCTCGCGCTCCGTCGTCATGCGGGCTCTCGCTTCCGGAATCGGGAGAACCTCCAGCGGGCAGCGCGGCCTGGCCCGCGGCGCTCTCGGCCGCCGGCGGCTGGGCGATTGACGCATCGGCGTTCGGCGTGGGGCGCGGAATGAACTTGTCGGCCGCATACGTGGCGAGGGCGATCGCCACCACCGCCGCCACGGCGATGCCGATCCAGAAGGGCACGGGGCGCGCGCCTAACGGAGCCACCGTGGCGAGCTGCGCCGGCGTCGCGCGCCCCGCCGGCAGCCCATCGGGCGTCGCGGCCACGAGTTGCTCCTCGAATTGCGCGTCCGACATGACCGGTTCGGCCGCGTCGGCCGGCTCCATCGTCTCGGCGCGTGCGTGCGCGAGCACCGGCGCGCCGGGCGGCGCATGCGCGTCTCCGACCAGTACCACGCCGTCCATCGCCAGCGCGGCCGGCCCGGTGCCCGCGGTGTCGTCCGGCGCGATCACCAGGAGCAGCGCGCCGGCATCGCGGAACCCTGCGGCGAGCGACGCCCACCGCGCACTGCCGAGTATGGCGTCGTGGTCGATGGGCTTGGGCCCGCTCGGCAGCAGCAACAGGTTGCGCGCCGGGTCGACCGGATACGCGACCTTGTTGAGCGAGACGCCCTGGAAGAACGCGTCCATGAGCCCGTACTCGAAGTCGTACGGCACGAGATCTTCGATCGGCTTGAGCTCACCCACCACGTCGGCCACGCATACACGGCGGCGGCGCGCCTGCGCGCGCGCCATGCCCAGCGCAACCTCGGCCGCGGCAACGGGATCGGATCCGATGACGAGCGCCGACGCGCGAAAATCGAGCGCCGACGCGATGCGTTGTCCTTCTTGTTCCCACGCGGAAGTGATCGTGTGGTCGAGCGGAGAGCTCACGGTCACGGTACTCCGGGATAGATCCAGTACGATGCACCAGACGCCTTGGCCACCCGCAGCGCGTCGTCTTTCGTGGCGTACGGCCCCAGCACCACGCGATAGATCATGTCGCCGTTGTGCGGTGCTTCGACGACGCGGGGATGCGCGCCGTCCACGGCGATGGTGCGGGCCAGCGAGTCCGCCAACGTTTGTGAGCGGAGCGCGGCGAACTGCACCGTGAAGCCGCCGAGGCCGACGCCTTGCGCGGCGCCTTTCACGCTGTCGCCGGCGGTGCCAGGTGGAGGCGGCGCCGTGGCCGGCCGTGCGCCGGTGGCGCCGGTGGTATCGGGCGCCGTCGCGAACACGTTGCCTGTATCGTGAGCCGGCTCACCGGCTGACGTGTCGCGCGCCGAGCTGTCGGCGAGGGTGAGGGCCTGGTCGGACGGCCTGTCCGGGCGTCGGAACCCGTTCCAGGTGATGAACAGCCACGTGTCGCCGGCGCCGTCCTTCACGGTTTTCTCGACGCGCAGCGACTCGCCGTCGACGAGCGCGACGTCGTGGCCGGAGAGCAGCGCCAGCCATCCGTTAGGCGCGACGGCGGGCAGGTCGGCGCGCCATTCCGTCGACACGGCACCCACGAGCCGGTCGGTGCCGACGTTGATCACCCACGCCGAGTCGCCGGCGGCCGGCCGCGCGAGGACGTAGCGGCCGGTGGGATCCATGCGCAGGTCGATGGCCTGCCCGCCTAACGGAACGCGCGTGTCGATCTTGTGCGTGTAGCGGTCGATCACCACGATCGCGTCCGCCGAGTCCTCGGCGACGTAGATGCGATCGCCGCTGGGCGTCGTGGCCAGGGCGCGCACGTGATGGTCGAGGTGCACGCTCGGCACCGGTTCCAGACCGCGGTTGCGCAGCCCGATCAGTCCCGAATCGACAGTGAAATACACCCGGTCGCCGACCATCGTGCGCAGCGCGCGCCCAACGACGGGCAGGTGCGCCGTGTCGGTGAGCTGGCGATCGGGCGGATGCATCTGCCAGACGGTGGTCTTGTCGCCGCGATCCGCCACGAGCAGCAGCGATCCGTCCGGCTCGGGGATCACGTCGTGCGGCGCTTCGGGCGCCTTGAACGTCCACTGGCCGGCGGGCGTCAGCCGAACGACGCTCCCATCCTTGGCGATGCCGTACACGCTCGACCCGTCGCTCGACGCGAGCCGCGTGAGCTTGGGTTTCGCGTCGCGCGAGACCGCGCCGAGTCGCAGGTCGACGCGCACCACGGCGCCCTTCTGGTCGACGCCGGTGACGGATCCCGCTTCGTCGTCGAATCCGAGCACACGCTCGAGCGCCGGCGCTTTCTCGGCCGACGTCCAGAGTGCGGAGTCGAGCGACGGGTATGCAAATGCGCGAACGTGTCCCCCGGCTCGTGGAAACCAAAGCACGAGCGCATCGGGACCAGCGGACTGCTGGGGAGCAGGATGATCGGCGGGCGCGGCGGGAGTGCGGGCGCGCTCGTTCCGACCGCACGCCGCCAGCACGAGCGCAATCGCGAAAAACGCTCTACGCACGCCTGCAAGCTAAGGCAGCGGGAAAACTTGGGAAAGGGAAGCGCGCCAAAGCGCGCTTGTCTAGAACGGCGGGTAGATCGAGAACTGCCAGACGCCCCGGTGACCCGTCGCTTCCGTCGGGATCGCGTAGCTCCACCCGAGGATCACGTAGTTGAACATGTTGATCCGAATGCTCACGCCGTGACTGGTGAGGAGGCCGCGCACGTTGGTGGGGTCATCGACGCGCACGCGATGGAGCACCACGTCCTGGCCGCCGAACCAGGCGGTGCCGACGTCGTAGAAGAAGGCACCTTCGATGGGCGGGAGCGGGATCACACCGGCAATCATGCCGCCGCGGTAGATCGGGAACCGCAGCTCTGCGCTCGCCATGGCGAGGCTGCTGCCGAGAAGCGGAGAGCAGCGATAGAGCGCCGATGTCGTGGTCGTGGGGCAGGTGCCCTGCGCGGACGAGAACGTCGCGCCGTCATAGCCGCGCATCTCGTCCGAGTACGCGATGTACTTGCGGAGCGAGTCGGCGTCGCGGCCGGTGGACACGTTCGCCATGACGCGCGTGGCGACGGTGAGATAGCTGAACAGGATCGGATCGTACCGCCGATAGTCGGCCAGATATTCGGTCCATTTGAGGCTGCCCAGCGCCGGTTGCACCTGGAAGCGGTAGCGCCGTCCGTAGATCGGCGCGGTGTAGCCCCAGAGCACGTTGTCCGACACGTAGGCCAGGAGCGGCTGCACGTAGTTGACGGTGCGGCCATTCTGGTCGGTTTCGTTGAAGCCGTCGATCTGCGTGTACGACGAGTCGAGCTGGCGCGTGAACACGAGGTCGTTGCGCTCGAGGTTCGTTAGGCGCATGCCCAACTCGACGCGCGTGAAGCGGTCGAGCGGGTAGATGCCGACGCCGTACGCCTGCCGGACCATGTAGCGCGTGATGATCTGCGTCTCGAAGAATCCCTGCGCGTCGCCGGCGAGACCGTATCCGTTGGCGAAGTAGTACGGCTGTTGGTAGATGCCGGTGGAG
>Ga0207695_10001744_pt1 | contig 34548 bp, 25 predicted proteins | sample KBSC54metaG_FD_184354 | JGI IMG/M metagenome (GOLD analysis project Ga0207695, IMG submission 184354) | Corn rhizosphere microbial communities from Kellogg Biological Station, Michigan, USA - KBS C5-4 metaG (SPAdes) (version 2) | ecosystem: Host-associated > Plants > Roots > Rhizosphere > Soil... | reverse complement strand
GTACGGTAGGCACTTACAACAGCCGCGAAAAGGACGGCGCCCCCACTTATGGCGGCTACTCCAATCACATCGTGGTTCACGAGGATTTCGTCCTCCACATTTCCGACAAGCTATCTTTACCTGCAGTCGCCCCTCTTCTCTGCGCAGGCATCACCACATGGTCTCCTCTCCGTCACTGGAAAGTAGGCAAAGGACATAAGCTGGCAGTCCTTGGACTGGGCGGGCTGGGTCACATGGCCGTAAAGTTCGGTGTCGCCTTTGGCGCCGAAGTGACGGTCCTTAGCACCTCCCCTTCAAAGGAGGCCGCCGCCCGTCAGCTGGGTGCGCATAAATTCGTCGTCACCTCCGACCCCGCACAGGTAAAAAGTGTAAAAGGTTATTTTGATTTCATACTCGATACGGTCAGCGCCCCCCACGACATGGGACTCTATCTTTCCCTTCTCCGGACGGACGGTACCCATATCTGCGTAGGCATCCCCAGCGACCCCATACAGGTACATACTTTCAGCATCATGGCAGGTAGAAAGAGCCTCGCCGCCTCGGGCATCGGCGGCATCCCCGAAACACAGGAAATGCTGGACTATTGCGCCGCCAACAACATCGTTTCCGACATCGAGATCATAGATATAAAGGATATACACAAGGCATACGAGCGTATGCTCAAGGGCGATGTACGCTATCGATTCGTCATCGACATGTCCACATTGTAACTACATAGGGGGACCGTCAGGTCTCCTTATTCTTTAGCATATCGAATCACCAGCTCTGTCACCTGAAAAGTGCAGCGCGCCGGCTTCTTCTCTCCGGGAACCACCAGCCGGATAGGCCCCTTACCCGGCGGCAACGGCTTACCCTCCGACTGATCCGCAATGATCACGGTCCTGTCCGTGAAGTCGGCATCCAGCTCCGCCAGCGAGAACACCACCTCATACCCATCCGCACACTTCACCAGCATATATTTCGTAAGGTTCTCCCCACGCAGCTGCTTACCCGTAGTGACACCCGCCATCTCGAGTATCTCCCCCACAGCCACGCCCGTATAAGCATGTTCATTACCATCCTTGTCCTTCATGGACACGGTTACTCTCTTCATTCCGGCAAGGTCCGCCGCCCCCAGCGTTAAAGGCTTCGTCACCTCCCCGCTCACCTTGATGGACGGCCCCTGCGCCAGGACAATATGCACGCTGAAAACAAAAAAGATCAACAAAGACTTTCTCATATCTATTATTTAAAATGTTCGGACAACGCTCCTCCGGTCAGTTTTGAATGGATCCGAAAATCTTGGATCTGCAATAAAGCTCGAATCGGTCAACATCCGCAAAAAAGACAACAGGTCCTTCTTTCCCTCAGCCGTCAGGTTCAGATTACCCTGAATGAACGGACTCATCGTCACACTGCTCACGATATGATCGCTATAATGATCGACGACCTCTTCCAAACTGGCACATCGTCCATCATGCATATAAGGAGCCGTCAACGCAATGTTCCGCAACGTCACCACCCGAAACCTCCCTCTGTCATACGACGCTCCGGTGATCTTCTCCCTCCCCGGGTCTTTCGACACACTGTCCAGCCCATTGTTATGATACAGCTCATTATAGGTCTTGGGTCCGCCATGACAATGACCACAACCGCCCTTGCCATAAAAAAGCTCGATACCCGCGGCCTCCGATGCAGTGGGCTTGTAAACACCCTTCAAATATCGGTCATAAAGTGAGTTGTCGGAGATCAGCGTACGCTCGAATTGCGCCAGGGCCTTCAGGATCATCTCCCCTTTGATGGTGTCGCTCCCAAAAGCAGCCCTGAACAAGGGAGGATATATCGATAGGACTTGCAGCCTTGCGGCGCTGACAGACAGTTCCTGCCCCATCTCATGCGGATTCGTAAGAGGCGTTTGCGCCTGCTGCTCCAGCCCTCTCGCCCTCCCGTCCCAAAAGAAATTACGCTCCCAAAGCAGATTGGCCAGCGACATGGTATTACGCTCCTGCAACACTCCGTCGACACCCGCGCTGAACTTCCTGCCATCCGTAAACGCCAGTTCCTGCCGGTGACAGGTGGCGCAGGACAATTGATGATTGGCCGACAATGCAGTCTCATAGAACAGCATTCTCCCCAGCTGAATACCTTGTACAGTCATGGGATTGTTCGCCGGAACATCGATGCGGTTCCCAAAATAAGCAGGATACACAGGCGTATATGGCTCCGGACCCGGCATGCCTACCCAGGCCGCCGAAAACACAAGCACCAGTGATATGATACATAGACGTTTCACCTCGCTGAATAATCCGATCTCGGCCGGCTGGAAGCCGCCGCACCAAACTGATAGTTGGGTTTATTCCCCATCGTGATCCGCAGACTTCCTCCCTTGAGAATATCCTGGTGCAGAATATAGCTTTTAGTATAAGGATGCCCATTCAGCTCTACAGACTGAATATATATATTCTCCGGACTGTTGTTCACAGCCTCAACGACAAAGCTCTTGTCCCCCGGCAGGCTGATAGTAGCCTTGTCCATCAGCGGACTGCCCAGCACATAAGCCCCGCTGGCAGGGAATACAGGATAAAAGCCTATCGCGGAAAAAACATACCATGCCGACATCTGCCCACAGTCCTCATTCCCGCTGACGCCGTCAGGAGCCGCCTGGTACATCTTCTTTAAGATATAACGCACCTTCTCCGCCGCCCGCCATTGCGCACCCCCATATGCGTATAAGTACGTAGTATGATGTCCGGGCTCATTCCCATGCGCATACTGCCCGATAAGACCCGCAATGTCAGGCGGCGCCTTGGGATCATACGGCGTCGGGGTCTTGAACAGCTGATCTAATTTTCTGACAAAAGCCTTGTCCCCACCCAGCAGCTTTATCAGCCCCTCCACATCCTCCGGCACCAGCCAGAGATACTGCCAGGCATTCCCCTCTGCATAATCGTCGATCCAGGGATGAGAGGTCCTCGCAGGATCAAAGACGGGATTCCAGCTGCCATCGGCACGCCGCCCCCGGAAAAAGCCCACGGAGCTATCGAAATAATTCCGGTAATTCAATGCCCTTTTGGCAAACCACGCATAATCTTCCTTCCGCCCCATCTTCCTCGCCATCAATGCAGCGCTCCCATCGCTGATACAATACTCCATAGCCTTGGCCACCGACTCCTGGACCTTGTCACAGGGGATATACCCCTGCTTCCGCACATAGTCCAGCCCCGCCTCGTTCCGCATATCGGAACCCTTTATCGCCGCCAGCGCCAGCGCGGTATCGAACCCACGATACCCTTTCAGATAAGCCTCCGCCACTACCTGCACCCCGCTGGTGCCGGGCATGGTATTCGTCTCGCAACCCATCAGATGCCAGATAGGCAGCTTGCCCTGCTGCTGGTAAATAGCCAGCATGGTCTGGATCAGATCATTCACCCTGTCCGGCTGGATCAATGTATACAGCGGATGATTCGCCCGGTAGGTGTCCCACAGCGAAAAGACGGAATAATTGGTAAAGGACGCACCTCTGTATATCTTCTTGTCGGTGCCCATATAATCCCCGTTGTGATCGTTAAAGATGGCAGGATCGATCATCGTGTGGTAAAGTGCGGTATAAAACAGTTTTCTGTCAACATCATTCCGCGTCTCCACCTGTACACGCGATAGCTCGCTGTTCCACTTCTCTTCTGCATCCTTCCTCACTTTATTAAAATCCCAGTCCGGTATTTCGGCCTCGATATTCGCCAGCGCACCGGCAGCGCTCACCGGAGATATCCCCACCTTCAGCCGCACAACATCCACTGGATTATCCCAGGTAATAAGTCCCTTTTTATCCTGTACCGTAAAATTCTTGATAGGCTGCTCGCTACGGATGGTGAAATAAAGTCGCTGATCATTCGCCCATCCCTTCGAAAAACGATACCCCTCCAGCGTATGCTCGTCCACCTGCCGGATATCCGCATCCGTCATACGATCACCCGTACCTTCTTTCAGATCGATGATGATATGAAGGTTCTTTCCGGAGGGGATCTGATATTGATGAAAACCCACCCTTTCCGTAGCAGTCAATTCCGCCTGAATACCCGAACGTGCAAGCTTGACGCTATAATATCCGGGTTCGGCTTTCTCGTCCTGGTGAGAAAAAAGAGAGGCATACCCTGAGTCGATGTTCTTCCTGGAACCCTTGCTCCACCGAACATCTCCCGTATAAGGCATGATCAGCACATCACCTAGGTCAGGGATGCCGGTGCCGCTGAGATGTGTATGGGAAAACCCAACCAGGACGCTGTCCGGATAATTATAGCCGGAACACCAGTCCCATCCGGAAAAAATATTCTCGGGTCCCAGCTGCACGGCGCCAAAAGGAACGCTGGCGCCTACAAAGACGTGTCCATGACCGCCGGAACCTATAAATGGATCAACATAAGAAGTAAGACGCTGTTGGGCGTGCAGACCGCCACAGAAGAATAAAAATGCCGCCGCACACGAGACCAAAAATTGGCCGGTTCGGGAATTAAGTTTCGGTTTCATGCCGGAAATTATGTGATTTTGCGGACTATTCAGATGCTAAAATTTTCTCTAACACCGATTGTATCTGCCCCGCGGGCATCACACCACTTTGCCTCCACTTGATCTGACCATTCCGGAAGACGATCAGCGTCGGCACACTCTGTATCTGGTAAGACGCCGCCACCGCCGGATTGCGGTCGATGTCCATCTTCAATATGGTGACAGCGTCACCCAACTTACTCTTCAGCTCCTTCAATATAGGAGGCATCATCTTGCACGGCCCACACCATTCCGCAGAAAAATCCACGAGCACAGGCTTGTTGCCATTGATGATCCCGGTGAAGGATTTAGTCCCGGACTGCTCCATAAATGCTTGTTTGCCCAAAGGTAGGAATTTCCCACCGGACAGGTAGGATATGCGCGGAAGTGGCCAGCAGCACGGTACAGGACGGTTTTTCTACATGAAGTCGGCCTGCCGGTACACCAACGGTACCTCGTAATGGACAAAAAACAGGCCCTATTTTTAGAAAAAATTTACCGTTAACAGCTTGACTTATTGGATTAATTCACATTAACTTTGCCAAGTGTTCCACCTGTAAATTAAGTCTAACCTCATCCTTTGCCGGCACGCTGAGATCATACAAAAATTTCCGTCGAACCTACTACACATTACTCTGACAAGCATTTCCTTGACAACCACGAATGCGCGTTTAAATATTTCGGTTAACACCGTTCATATAGTTTTCTCATGTGACTGTCTAAAAAACAGTGCGGGGTTTGTTTCTACAGACCCCTCTTTATATTATTGAGACGCAGGATGCGTCTCGTCCGAAGGACAGACATTAGCGGTTTGCGGAAATTGGTCTATTTTCCCAGTAGGACCAATTTCCGCACATTATTCCTAACTGACCTTTGGTCAGCAAGAGCCTCAGGTCGTCATGGCCTGCTGGAGTCGTTCGTTTTTATTATAAAAGTCAACAGGGATTGTTTCCACAATCCCTGTATTGTTGCTCACATACTGTATTTTTTACACATTAGATAGGGTCGCGCCTTCACTTCTCCTCATTCACCGACAATACCACACTCATCCTCCCCTGATGCACATTGGGATTGACCCCCACCTTCATCAGGAAATCTCCCGAATAAACACCCCCTACTCGTGAAGAAGTTCCCGGATACAGGTCTATCTCCGCCACCCGATACTTCTTAGCGGGATCCAATCCCTTTAACTTCACCGGCAACAGGCTCCCCGCGCCATATCTGTAATTGACCAGATAGCTAAAAACCACGCTCCGGCTCTTATCCTCATTTACATATTGCATACAGGCCACACTGCTGCTGGCAGGATCGGACAGCCGGTACTGATCCCCATGCCATACCACCCCCTTGATATCATTATAAGTCCTGACTGCCCCCTGCACATATTCCAGGTCCTGCGGGCTCAGCTTGCTCACCACGATGTCGAAACCCAGCTTGCCCATCATGGCGACATCCGTACGGAACTTCAACGGCTGCTTACCCCAGTCGGTGACATGGTTGGAAGAAGCAATAGCAGGATAGAAATACGAATATTCCCATTGTATAAAGATCCGTTCCAGCGGGTCCGTATTGTCGCTGGGCCAGTATTCCGTAAAATATTGCAGAGCGCCGTAATCCACTCTTCCGCCGCCACCCGAACACAGCATCATCGGCACCTTGGGATATTTGGCACGCAGCCGCTCCAGCACCTTGTACAACCCCCGGACATACTCCACATAGAAGTGGGATTGATCCTTTAATGTGGCTGACGCAGCATTGAATATCACAGCATTGCAGTCCCATTTGATATAGGCGAGATCAGGGTTCTGCGTAAAAAGACCATCCACCACCCCAAACACAAAATCCTGCACCTTCGGATTGGTCAGATCCAGCACCAGCTGATTACGGAAATAATGTTCCTCCCTTTTGGGCTGCTTGACGACCCAGTCGGGATGCTGCTCATACAGCTCGCTCTTGGGATTGACCATCTCCGGCTCCACCCATATCCCGAACTTGACCCCGTCCGTCTGCGCCTCCTTCACCAAAGAAGCGATCCCATTGGGCAGCTTGCTACGGTTGGGCTGCCAATCTCCCAATCCCGCATGATCGTCGTTCCGGGGGTATTTATTCGCAAACCATCCGTCGTCCAGCAGGAAAAGATCCACTCCCAGCTTCTTCGTGTCCTTTAACAGCTCAGCCAGCTTCGACTCGTTAAAATCAAAATAAGTGGACTCCCAATTGTTCAAAAGTGTCAATCTGTTGCCATTGCCATCCAGCAGCTTATGATCCCTTGCCCAAAGCTGCACCTTACGGCTGGCATCCCCCCTCCCTTTGTCCGACAACACGTACCAGCAGGCTGGCGTGGTAAATGCATCATTCGGCGCCAGGGTATAGGGCGAAGCATAATTGTTGATACCCGCGATCACCCGGAGATTGTCCTGGGGATCCAGTTCCATATCCACCCTGAAATTACCGCTCCATTCCACTCCCCCATACAATACCGTACCCTCATCCTCCGTGGCAGGCCGGCTGCCCAGACTGACCATGAACACCGGCGGCCGATAAAGATTGGCCCGGGTCCCCAGCTTCGTATCCAGGGTCTTGATGCCATGGGTCAGCCTCGTCTCTTCCGGCTGCATCTCCTTCGCCCAGTCCCCATGATACTGACGTAGCCAGAACCCTCCATCAGATAGGAGATGCAGGTTGGCAGACGCATACTTATAGAGGATCACATTCCCTTTCTCATGATGACGGATCATGCTCCACTGTTCAATAACGTCCTCCTTATAGTAAGATTTATAGTATAAAGTAACCTCGAAGTCGTACACCGGGTCCTTCAACAACACCGTCAACAAAGACACATCATCACTCACCTTTGTCACCTGCTGACTGACGAATCTTAAGTCTAATGAATAATTCCCGTCCGCATGGGCCACCGTTATAGCAGGCTCGAGAAGGTTACGCGACCCGCTGGGCGTATACGCGGAATTGAACTCGTCAGAAGGGTCGCCGGGTTGATGCACGACAGAAGCTACCAGGCCATACTCATCACTCCGGGACAAACGCTTGCCAAAATAAGCTATCCGCAGGTCCTTGTTGGTCTCCACCTGCAACACCAGGGCATTGCTGGCAGTCTCGATAGGTATCAGCGTAGATTGCGCCATTAGCGCCCCGGGCAGAACCCCGGCAATAAACAAAAGGCTCGTTAGACGTGGTTTGAACTTCATTTTTAGATGATTAGGGGATAAAATTATCGAAAAGAGTCCCTTCCAAAATGGATAATCCTCCAAAATAAATGGATAATTATGGGGTAGGCGGTAAAAGGATTACCACCCGCACTGGCCGCATGGACGTAGGCCGTAGGCCCGACATTAGCGTCCGTGAAACGTTAGTACACATGGTGTGCTTCATTAACCCGCTTGGCTAGGTCCTCTTTCTTGACACTCACCTGCGCACCGATAGGCTTCCCATCCCTGTAGGTAATAACATTGATTTGCGTAGCCCCTGTGGGGAACTTGACAGGCGTCCCGTCATATTTAGGATAGTGCTTGTCCGGATTGGTCTGGTCAAATGTGTAGTAAATATCCAACCCGCTCACCTCCGTCGTCATGGTGATCGCAAAGTCCCTGTCCTGCGTACGCTTTGGTACAAGTATCGCATTATAAGCGCTCCGGGCATATTTTATATCCGCGGCATCCATCCGCTTGAACTCCGTTTCCATCCTACCGATAAAGTCATCCCAGTTACGCGCCGACTTCTGACTCCAGTACACTTCCGCCAGCGCCAGCCCCCTGGGCCAGGTCATATATTCAACATGCCGGTAGTTCGCCACAGATTCAGTCCAGAGATTCCCCTGACCTCCTAAAATAAATTTCTCATCCACACTGTCCGGTACAGGATCATACGTATAGGAATCCTTCAGGCGACAGATCCCATAAGTGGGCGGCTCAGCCGACGACTCGCCCTGGTAAAGGTCCAGATAGCAAAAATCCCAGGGCGTCATCACCACCTTGTGATTCATCCTCGCCGCGGTAATACCCCCCTTCATACCCCTCCAGCTCATCACCGTTGCCTCCGGCGCCAATCCCCCTTCCAGTATCTCATCCCACCCTATCAGCCGCTTACCCTTGGACTTCAGCATCGCTTCCATCCGCTTGACAAAATAGCTCTGCAGCTCGTCCACATTATTCAAATGCTCTTGCTCCATTCTCCTTTTGCATTTCGGACACGTGGCCCAAAAACCCTTGTACGCCTCGTCCCCGCCGATATGAATATACTCGCTGGGGAAAAGCGCCGCCACTTCCGTAAAGATCTTGTCCAGCACATCGAACACGGAGTCATTCCCGATACAAAGTGCATTGTCATCCCGCGTAGGATTACGGAACCCGGCATTCACGGGATAATTCAGCTGTGTACAGGACAGGTTGGGATAGGACGCTATCAACGCCAGGCTGTGCGCCGGTATATCTATTTCCGGCAGTATAGTAACAAATCGCTTCCGGGCATATTCGATGATCTCCCGCATATCGTCCTGTGTATAAAAACCGCCTTCCGTAGCCGGCTCGTCAGCCAGCGCAGGCATGAACTCACCCCATCTGCCCGTACGCGCCACCCTCCACGCCCCTGTCTTCGTCAGCATGGGCAGACTCTTGATCTCCAGACGCCATCCCTGATCATCGCTCAGATGCAGATGCAGAGTATTGAACTTATAACGCACCATCTCATCGATGTACTTCTCCACCTCCTGCTTCGTAAAGAAATGACGGCTCACATCCAGCATCAGCCCCCTCCAGCCAAATCTCGGGTAGTCGGTGATCTCCACACAAGGGGCCCATTTGCCACCGGCATCCCCATCCGGCGTCATCAGCTGCAGCAAGGTCTGCAGGCCGTAAAATGCGCCCGCCGCCTCATTGGCCTTTATTCTCACTTCCGAAGGGGTCACCGTCAACGCATAACCTTCCTTACCCAGCAGATTGCGGTCCTTCATCAACTCCAGTACCACCGGTTTCTTACCCTGACCCTGCGCACCCAGCCGCCCCGTGAACCAGTCCGCTGCGGACTGTAAGGAACCATCGGAAACACGTACCCGCACGCCACCGTCAAAGACAAACCTGCCGGTCTTCTCCGTCACGGACACAGGTTGCGGGATCAGATGAATGGGTCCGGCGTACACATTGCTAAAAAGAAAAGCTAAAACAAGAAGAGAGAGTGCCTTCATAACCAAATTTTATTTTGTTCCGGCGAACGGCTGGTCCGTCCGGGGTCATGAATTTAGGCATTATGTATGAGCTTGAAAAATTCATCGCGATAAAACCTGCTCAGCGGGATCTCCGTCTCACCGATCATAATGCTGTCGTTACGCACGCTGCTGATCTTGTCCATCATCACTATAAACGACTTGTGTACCCGCGAATGCTTCCCCGCAGGCAGCTTCTCGCCAATGGCCTTCATGCTCAGCTTGGAAAGGATTGGCCGTGGCGATCCCATAAGATACAGTTTGATATAATTCCCCAGCCCTTCAATATAAAGTATCTCATGCACAAACACCTTTGTGAGCCTGTGTTCACTCTGTATAAATATATATCCCGGGAATACTGCGTCCTTTTCCTTCTGTCGCAGCTCATGATACTCCAGCGCCTTGTTCGCCGCCCGCTGAAACCGCTCGAAACTCACTGGCTTTACCAGATAATCCAGCACATCCAGATCATATCCATCCGCCGCATATTTCCGGTAGGCGGTTATAAAGATCACCATGGGCTTTTCCTCCATTTCCTTCAACAGCCGCAGCCCGCTGACACCTGGCATCTCGATATCCAGAAAAAGCAGGTCGATACGCTCCTGCTGCAGCGCCTCCATAGCCTGGTAAGCGTTCTTGCACTTCTTCACCAGTTGTAAAAAAGGCACCCTGCTGATATTGTCTTCCAAAATATCCAGCGCAGGCGTCTCGTCGTCGACAGCAATACATCGTATCATTGCAGTGGGATATTTAAAGATATACTAAACCAATTCTCCGTTCCGTCAATATGTCTCCTTTCCATTTGCAGGTCATGCGTCCCCGGATAGATAAGATCAAGCCTCTTTTTTAAATTACTCAACCCAATACCTGCTGGTTTCTTCTCCTCCGTCTCCAGCATATATCTATATTTATTCCTCACGGTCACGGAAAGGACATTCTCCTCCGTAATGTTCACATCGATGTGGATCATAGGTGTCTCCACAAGCCCTATGCCATGCTTGAACGCATTCTCCACCATCGGTATCAGCAGCATCGGCTCGATACGCTGATCGCCTACACAGCCGGGAACATTGAACTGCACTGTCACATCATCCTTAAAACGCAACAGCTGCAGGTCGATGTACACCCGCAGATACTCCAGCTCGTCCTCCAGTCTTATCTTCTCATGATCCGCCTCGTATAACATATAGTTCATCAGCTCCGCCAGCTGCAGCAACGCCGGCTCCAGCAGCTCGGACCGCTTCCGGGCCATCAACACCATGCTGTTGAGCACATTCAGCATAAAATGCGGGTTTACCTGCCCCCTCAAAAATGACAGCTCCGTACGCAAATGCTCGGTCTCCTTTTCCTTTCGATCCTTCTCCAGCCGGGAGTTCTGCACAAAAGCCCCCACACACGCGCTGGCCAGGGCAAAGAACAACACCGGCGCCGTTCGTCGCAGCACCGCCTGAGGATAGGTATGCCCCGCTGCATGGTTGTTGATATTGAAGTAGAATGCCAGTCCCGAAATAAAGGAGACCGCAACCCCTAACGTAATCAACAGCACCCAGTACGTTGCCTTTCGTCGCCGGAAGAGGTAGTATGGCATCAGCCAGTACGCATGCAAATAGAACAGCGCTATACATGGGACCACAGACCACATTACCTGTACGCTGCTCCAGGGCATGGGGCGCGTTTCGGAAGGCCGAGGCCCCAGTACGAGCACGCAGGACACAAGCGCCGACCAGACGACACAATGGAACAATATTCTATATAGCCGGCTTACACGGGTCATAAGCGATCTAGTACACCTGAAGTTTTATGCTCCGCACGGTATGCGCGCTGAAATATCCCAGCGCCCCGTTGCTGATGTTGGAAACAGGATTCGCAGGTGACGCCGCATTCCCCCGGTCGCCCCCGCTGGACTGCTCCAACTGATCAAAATAGTCGAATACAGGTTTGTCAATACAATACATCCTCACTTCCAGCCAGTCTGAAGGCTGTAAATAAGCGCTGTCGTTGCGCAAGCTTCGCGATATATATCTGCCATCTGACAGCCGGTCGTCAAATACAAAGATATCCTTGTTCAGCAGCTTGTTATTCAGATACTCTACAAATTGATAATAGTTCGCAATACCGGGCGGGTCCTGGAAATTAGGGATGGCAAATATGCTTTTGTCTCCAAAGATATGCTGGTGATTAAAAGTGATGGAATCCAGCTTTACTGGCTGCGGCATGGTGGAGACTGCCGTATACAACGTATCCTGCGCCAAAACAGACAAAGAATAAATATTGCCCGGCCGCCCTTTCAACGTCTGCGTAGTATACACTCCGGGGCTCGTTTCCACCAGGCTGTCCACATGCCCCTCATTGTCGCTGATCTTAATAGATGCCCCGCTGACAGCCGGGAAGCTGTTCTCGGTATAAAAAGGTATGCTCCTATTGATCCGTACAGCATATGGCCCCGTTGTATCATCGGTGATCTCCCCTTCGATGACGATCTGCGGAGCGGCACTGTTGAGGTTAAGATGTACCGTTTTCTTACAGGCGTACAGGCCGGCAGCCAATACCCCCGCTAATATCATTCGCTTCATGCTTAGAATTTAAAGTTATACGTAATGGAAGGCACCCAGCGAAAAAGCGCGTATTGCAGGGCCCGCGTCTTCGAAGGGTCGTCGGGATCCTGCTCGAATGTGATGCTGTAGGGGTTTTCGCGCCCATATAGATTGTAGATGGAAAAATTCCAGTTGGTGTCGAATTTCTTTGTCTTTTTGCCCTGCAACGTAGCCCCCACATCCAGCCTGTTGTACGCAGGCATCCGGTATGCATTCCGCTCGGTGTACAAAAAGGCGATCTGCCCATTCACTTCGTATTTACCACTGGGCCAGGTGACGGCATTCCCGCTATAATAGGTGAAGTCCGCGGAAAGTGTCCACTTCTTATTGATCTTATAAATACCCACAACTGATAGATTATGCGTCCTGTCCTGATTGGCGGGGAAATAATGCCCACTATTGATCTCGGTGAACTGTCGCTCGGTCCGGGACAGCGTATAGCTGATCCAGCCATTGAACTTTCCATACTTCTTCTTGAGGAACAGCTCCCATCCATACGCCCTCCCCTTTCCAAATACGATCTGGGATTCGACATTTTCATTGGCGATCAGCTGCGCCCCATTCTTATAGTCTATCTGGTTCTGCATCCCCCGATAATACACCTCAGAGGAGAACTCATACTGGTTGTCCTTAAAGTTCCGGTAATACCCCGCAGACACCTGGTCGGCGATCTCGGGTTTTACGTTGTTGCTGCTGGGGATCCACACATCGGTGGGATTGGCAGATGTGGAGTTCGACAACAGATGGAGGTTCTGCGTGGTCCGTGTATACGCCAGCTTGACCGAGCTGCTGGAGGTCAGCCTAAAGTTCATCGAGAACCGCGGCTCCAGGTTGAAATAGCTCTTCACTACCTTGCCGTTGGAATAAGTAGTCGTGTCGAGGGCATTCCCATCCTTATCATAAGTATAAAAATTCCCCGGTCCCATCACCATAAAAGCCCCCGCCCTCAATCCATAGTTGATGCTCACTTTTGTGGAAATGGTCAGATCATGGGAGAAATAGGCGGCGCTTTCCAACGCATGCTTGCTCTGTAAGGTCAGGGGATTGAAGCTGGATGTCGATGATGCCGAAATGATCCCCGGTGAGGTGGTATGGTTGATCACATCCAGCCCGAAATTGATCTTATTGCTGGCATTGGCATAATACTGCAGATCCTCTTTGAAATGCAGGTCCTTTATATAGGATGTGATGCCGATATTGTTATTCCCCGAATTGATCTTGATATCATAATTGTACTTGCTATAGATCAGGGAGGTATTGGAGAACATACGGCTGCTGAAGATGTGATTCCATCGCAGCGTACCGGTGGAATTACCATAGTCGATACCGAATGTATTGCCAAATCCCAGCTTATCTTTCCCAAAATAGCCGGAAAAATAGATACGGTCCTTATCCCCCAGCCGATAGTTGGCCTTGGCATTGATATCGTAAAAATACAGGCTGTTCTGGTTGGTATTGGAATCCTTCGACAGTTTCAGGAACACATCCGCATAAGTCCTCCGGGCGCTGACGATAAAAGAGCTCTTGTCCTTTTCAATAGGCCCTTCGATATTCAGACGGGAAGAGATAAGACCGATGCCCCCGCTGGCATGATACTCTTTATTGTTGCCATCATTCATCTTTACATCCAGCACAGAGGACAGCCGCCCTCCATACTCCGCCGGCGTGGCCCCTTTATATAAGGTCACATCTTTTATAGCATCCGAATTGAAAGTGGAGAAAAAACCCAACAGGTGAGACGGGTTATATACCGTGGCCTCGTCCAGCAGGATCAGGTTCTGGTCCGTATTACCACCCCGCACAAAGAACCCGCTGTTGCCATCTCCCGCCGACTGCACTCCGGGCAATAGCTGCAGGGTCTTCAAAATGTCCTTTTCTCCAAACAGCACAGGCAGGTCTTTGATCTCATTGATCGAGAGCTTCTGTACTCCCATCATCGGCTTGGTGACATTATTGTTCCTCCCGGCCGTCACCACCGCCTCCTGCAATTGCTTCGCGATATTTTCCAGCGTAATGGATATCGACGTGTCCTTCCGGAGATAGACAGCCACAGTATCATTGCCATACCCAGCAAAGCTCACCACCATCGTATAGGAGCCAGGGATAGCGCTGATGGAATAAAAACCATAGGAGTTGCTGATGGAACTGTTATTGGGACTCTCCAGTAATACGACGCTGGCCCCGATCAGGGTTTCACCCGAGCTCCGATCCCGAATAGTGCCGCTCACCGTACGCCGGGCCTGCGCCGATGCCAAAAGAGGAAAAAGACTCACAACACATAAGGAAATTACTCTATTCAGTCGCATCGGATGGATTTTGGTTTCGCGGCACAAGGATAGTAAGGACTACTGTTAAAAAAAAGTTATCGGGGACAAAATACAGGATTATGGGTACATAAGGCGCAAATCGCGTGCGGTGGCAGAACTTTTGATTAAATATATAAAAAAATCATGATCGCAGATTATCAGCCAATTGAAAACTACGGCATCATAGGCGACCTGGAGTCAGTAGCCCTCGTAGGTCTGAATGGCTCCATCGACTTTATGTGCTTCCCAAAGTTTGACTCTCCCAGCATATTCGCATCCCTGCTGGATAAAAATAAAGGAGGATATTTCTGCATCCAGCCCGTACTCAAAGAGATGAAGACGAAACAGCTCTACCTTCCCGATACCAATGTATTGCTCACCCGCTTCCTCTCTGCAGCAGGTGTAGGTGAAATAACAGACTTTATGTACACCTCCGGGCAGCCCAATGAAGAGCGGCAACTGATAAGAAGGATCACGGCCATACGAGGCGATGTCATCTACCAGCTGCGCTGCAGCCCGCGGTTCAATTACGGACAGGATGCTCATAAGGTCACCCAGAAAGGCTCTAACGAAATATGCTTCCATTCCAAAGGCCAGTCGGACCTGAAGCTCTGCCTTCGGTCCAACATTCCCGTTAGCATACAGGGTGACGATGTCGTAGCTGAGTTTAAACTGTCCTCCGGCCAGACAGCCGATTTTATCCTCGATGACCCCTCCGTGCGACAACAGGACCAGCACGACATCTGCGCCATCGTCACACAAAGCCTCTTCCGCACGGTTAACTACTGGAAGGACTGGGTCTCCAACAGCGTCTACAGAGGCAGATGGATGGATACAGTCAACAGATCCGCCCTGGCGCTGAAACTATTGACATCTGCCCGCTACGGCTCCATCATTGCTGCGCCCACCTTCAGCCTCCCCGAATACATAGGCGGTCAGCGGAACTGGGACTATCGGTACACATGGATACGCGACGCTTCCTTTACGGTCTATTCTTTTATACGCCTGGGTTATACAAAAGAGGCAGGCGCCTTTATGAACTGGGTGGAAAAGCTTTGCAGGGACATTACGGAGAGCAACAGACTGGGGATCATGTACTCCATCGACGGCTCCACCCAGCTGGACGAATATGTCCTGGACAATTTCGAAGGCTATATGAAGTCCGCCCCCGTCCGTGTAGGCAACGACGCCTATAGTCAGCTGCAGCTGGATATCTATGGCGAGCTCATGGACTCTGTTTATTTATACAACAAGCACGTAGAACCCATCTCCTACGACTTCTGGAGGGACCTGGAAAAACAGATGGACTGGCTGGCAGACAACTGGCGCCAGCCGGATGACGGTATTTGGGAAGTGCGTGGCGGTAAGAACTATTTCATCGGTTCCCGTGTGGCCTGCTGGGTGGCGCTGGACAGGGCAATGAAGATCGCTGAGATGCGCTCCTTCCCAAGGAACGGCAACTGGAAAAAAGAGAGGGATAAGATATACACCAGCATATTCGAAGAATTCTGGAATGACAAAGAAAAGGCGTTCATGCAATTCCCTGGTTCAAAAACCGTGGACGCCTCCAGCCTGCTGATGCCCCTGTTCCGTTTTATCAGCCCCAAAGACCCGCGTTGGCTCTCTACCCTGGACAGGATAGAAAAAGAGCTGGTCACGGACAGCCTGGTATACCGTTACAACCCCGAAGTGGCCTCCCCGGACGGCCTGACGAGCCATGAAGGCACTTTCTCCGCCTGCACCTTCTGGTATGTGGAATGTCTCTCCCGGTCGGGACAGCTGGAAAAAGCCCGTTACTATTTCGAGAAGATGCTGGGCTATGCCAATCACTTGGGATTGTACTCCGAACAGCTGGGCTTCGAAGGCCAGCACCTGGGTAATTTCCCCCAGGCCTTTACGCATTTGGCCCTCATCAGCGCTGCCCACAACCTTAACAAACAATTGAATGACAGCAGGAATAAGAACGTGGACGACCAGTACAGAGGTTTCCCTGGCCAGCCAGAAGAATGATTTTTTATTATCTTCGGCTGCATGAAGTCAAAACTACTCCCTGGCCTCGTATCCCTTTTCTTATTCTCTCTGTCCCTGAAAGGACAGATCCTCAACATCGACAAGACGGATACATCTGACTATGTCCGAAAGACCAAAGCCTCGTTCAACTTCAATACGGGCCTGGAGATCGACCAGCAAAAACAGACCCTCTACGACGCTACCAATACGGCCGAAGCAATGCTCCAGTCATACAGGGAATTATTCATAATGGCAGCGAGTTATAGATTCACCTACAACGGACCGCAGGATATACTCAACGCGGGCTACATCCACGTCCGCTACCGCCACAATTACAAGGACAGGATACAGCCGGAACCATTTGCCCAGTACCAGTGGGATAACAAACGGGGCATCGAATACCGAGCCCTCGGCGGCATCAATGCCCGCTATAATTTCTGGAAAGGCGATCACTTCGACCTCAACTGCGGCGCAGGCCCCATGTATGAAGTAGAAAAATGGGATTACACCGCCGTTGACTCCGCAAAGATCCCCCCCAACCCCCAGCCTATCATCAACAAGCTCGTCAAGTTCAATTCCTATATTCGTTTGGACTGGAAAGCCAGCGCCAACAGCACCCTCACCTTTAATGTCTTCCTTCAAACCCGCTTTTCCGCCTTCAAACCCCGTATCGCCGAACACGCCCAGTGGGATATCAAAGCAGGCAAACACGTGGGCTTCTCCATCGCATTCACGGGTCTTTACGATACCCAGCCGGTGGTTCCCATCGAAAAATTCTACTACAGCCTAAGCAATAGCATTATGCTTAGCTTTTGACATCAGGCCGCCCTCCGACCAGGCCCCGTCCAAACTCATCGCCCTCCCCGTCGGCCAGATCACCCCCGAATTCATCGAAGAAAGCCCCAAATTGGTCGAAATGTTTTCCTTCTTTCCCCAGGAAAAGTAGTTTTGAGTCATAATCCTTAGACCATGGAATACGATAATGACCGGCTCCGCCGGCGAACCGACAAAACTGAAATATTTTACTGGGGCCTCTTCGTCCTCATCTACCCCCTTATCAATATCACCACCCTCTTCCTGCGCGATCCGAGGATCTGGCCCGTGCTGCTGTTTCTCAGTCTCCTGCTTTTCCCGGGTTATCTTCTCTATTCCCGCATCATGGGTTCCGTTTTCCTTACCCAACGCCGGCGTGGCTTCGCCATCCTGATGACCATTCTCTCCTTCCTCGTCATCCAGGTCTTTCTTTTCGCGGTCCATTCCCTGATCGCTAAGTTCAACCTGAGCCCCTGGGAAAGAGCCTATTTCTCCTTTTCCGCTACTACCATCCTAAGAGAGTCCTGCTGGACCATCCTAAACATGAGCTTCGCCATGGCCATCTACTATATCCGTAAATCCATCGACGAACGCCAGCTCCTGGAAGCCACCAGGCGGGAAAGCAATTTCTACAAGCTCCGCTACCTCAGAGCACAGCTCAACCCCCATTTCCTTTTCAACACCCTGAACAGCATCTATTCCCTGAGCCTGCAGAAGTCCGACAGAACACCCGAAGTAGTCGTCAAGCTGGCCGATATCATGCGCTACCTCATCTACGAATGCAATGAAGAAAAAATAGCCCTGGACAAGGAGATAGAATTTATCCGCAACTATATCGACATCGAAAAAATACGCTACAAAGCCGACATCCGCTTCACCGTGGAAGGCATTACCACCGGCGTCCTCATCGAGCCCTTCCTGTTTATATCCTTTATCGAAAATGGGTTCAAGCACGCTCTCGACAACTCCTTTGAAGATCCTTTTATTTATATCACCCTCAAAATAGAACCCAGCCAGATCGTACTCAACGTCATCAACAGCACCAGCGCAGACCTGGAAACGCAGGCCAAACGCCGGATAAAAGGCAAAGGCCTCGCCAACAGCCGCAGCCTCCTGGAAATACTCTACCCCGACGCCTACGAGCTGGACATCATCCAGACGGAAAAAGAGGAAAATAGAAATAGTCAGCTGCGGCTCCGCAATGCCCGCGAAAGACTGGAGGACCTCTACCCCGACTCCTTTACACTCGATGTCATATTGGGCAAAAGCGCTTTCACTGTATCTTTGGTGCTAAAACGTACCGCCGCTTGATAAAATGCATCATAGTAGAAGACGAGACCCTGGCGCAGGATGTCATTAAAAGCCACCTCCAACAGCTGGGCCGCTGGGAGCTGATGGGCGTATACCGTAACGCCCCGGAAGCCATGGAAGCCCTCCGCACCCTGGAAGTGGATGTCATGTTCCTGGATATACGTTTGCCTGGCATGAGTGGGCTAAACTTCCTCCGTAGCCTGCAGGACCCACCCCTCGTGGTGCTGACCACAGCTTATGCCGAATACGCCGTGGAAAGCTATGAGTTCAGCGTCATTGACTACCTCCTGAAACCCATCGCCTACGAACGTTTTTCCAAGGCGGTAGACAAAATAGAGGATGGCCGGCTATTTTCCCCCGCAGCGGCAGGTAAGGAACAGGAAAGGAATGGCGACCACATCTTCATAAGATCCAACAGCAAATTCTTTAAGGTCAACTTCTCGGAGATAATATATATCCAGGGCATGAAGGACTATGTGAAGGTTTCCACGCCGGAATATACCCTCGTGACCCATCAGACCATGAATGAGCTGGAGAAGCTCCTTCCCGCCCGGCAATTCATCCGGGTCCACAAGTCCTACATCATCGCCATCTCCCATATCAGGTCCATCTATGGTAATTCCATTGAACTGGGGAAAGTCACCATCCCCATTGGCATCAACTATAAGGAATCTGTCATGTCCCTCGTTGGGCGCCGGCCAGGTTAAGGTCTCCCCGTAGCAGCTGCCCGTAAAGCCCTATTTCAAGTATCTCTCCAGATACTGATAGCTCACGGTAAATAACAACAAATAACTTTGCCAGTTATATGCCGCCCCATGTGCCCCGGGGGGATATATCCGCAGATCCACATCTTTTCCTGCATTGGTCAGCGCCGTCAACAATTGCATGGTATGTACAGGATGCACATTGTCATCGCTCATGGAATGGATCAACAACAGATGATCCTTTAATGCCGCCGCATGCGTTATATCGCTGCTGTTCTTATACCCCTCCGCATTGTCCGGCAGCGTTCCCATATATCGTTCCGTATAAATATCGTCATAGAGCCGCCAGTCTGTGCCAGGGCTGTTCGCAATACCAACCTTAAATACACCGGGATGGGTCAGCAAGGTGTAGGTGGTACTATAGCCTCCATAGCTGGTCCCCATGATAGCCATCTTGTCCCCGTTGACATACGGCAGCGTAGCGAGATAATGCGCGGTCTCGACAAAGTCATTGCTCTCCCATTTCCCCAGCTGCTTATAGACGATCTTCATAAACGCGCTGCCATAATTGGCGATACCCCTGTTGTTGACATCCACAACAATATACCCGTTCTGCGCCAGCCATTGCTGCATTCCGTTGGCCCCCCATCTGGAAAAAACTCCATGCGACTCCGGACCACCATAGATGGCCAGCACAACAGGATACTTTTTGGATGGGTCAAAGTCGAAGGGTTTGATCATACTGCCATCCAGCCTGACCCCATCCGAAGTGGTAAAATGGAACAGCTCCGTGGGGGCATACGCATGCGTACGGACAAAATCGCTGACAGACTGATTCTCCTGCAGCATCTTCACCTGCTTCCCCTTCCCATCATATAGTCCCACATGCATAGGTGTGCTGACATTACTATACTCGTCGATGTACCAGGCGGTGCTCGTGGACATGTCGATATTGTGAAAACCCTCCACCGTCGTCAGCTTCTTTTTATTTGCCCCATCATACCCGATAGAATACAGCTGCTGTTCCAATGGTGATGCTTCAGCTGAAAGATAATATATCACTTTTTTATCCGGATCGATACCCGTCACCTTGATCATATCCCAGTTGCCATTCGTCACCTGGTTGATCAGCTTCCCATCATACCCATAATGATAGATGTGATAATACCCGCTGCGATCCGACACCCAAAAGAAATCCTTCGTCTTCTCGGGGAAATAGATCATATCATTGACATTGGTATAAAAATTAAAGATCGCTACCCAGGTGCTGTTCTTCTCTTCCAATACCAGCCGGCGCTCGCCTGTTTTGACATTGAAAAAATATAGCTTCATATGATTCTGCGCCCTGTTGAGGGTCATCAATGCCAGCTGATCAGGATCGCTGGTCCAGTAGATCCTGGGGATATAAAAGTCACCCGTTTCTTCCGGCTCAAGCCATATCCTCTTTCCATTCTGTACATCCACTACACCTATTTTGACAGATGGATTGGCATCCCCGGGCTGCGGGATGGGAATGGTGATCTGCTCAGGATGAAACCCCTCATAATTCGTCATGTGGAATCGGGGCACCTGCCGTTCGTCGAATTGCCAGAAGGCGATATACCGGCTGTCCCTGCTCCAGTTCCATGCCTGGGCCTGACCAAACTCTTCTTCATACACCCAGTCATAATGCCCGTTGAATATACCATCCTCGCTGGTGCTGTCCATCGTCAGCATAGCCTCCCTGCTCTTGGCGAAGTCATAGACATACATATTACCGCCCCGCTCGATACCCACCATCTGCCCGTTGGGAGAAAGCTCCGCCGTACGCGCATTTTGTGCGGCCAGCTGCAATTGACGGGAATTCACATCATAGATATAGTAGTCGGATATACCGCTGCGTCGGTAGAGATGACGAAAATTCGTCCTGAATACCAGATGCTTGCTGTCATGGCTCCACTGAAAGGACTCATAGCTGAACGGCTTGCCGGAAGGGAAACTAAGCCCGCTATCGGTAAAGACAGTCTTTTCCTGCAAGGTCTTTGGGTCCATGATATGGATCTCCTTCCCCGTGGTGAAGGAATACTGCGCTCCGCCTTCTATCCAGTTGACACTGGCAGGACCAGAGTGCCCCCTCAATTGTCCCGTAGCTTGTAGCGCCTCGGAGATGTCACCATAGGTCTTCTTTTGCGCATGTACATCACAGATACCAAGCAGCAGGGCGGACATGGCCAAAAGAGGTATTTGGGTATATTTCATGTGTAGAGTTTTATTTTTTTGGGGGCAGATCGAACGCCACCGCATCATGTTCAAAATGGCCCTTGTGGCTTCCATCGCAAAAAGGCTTGTTCTTTGACATACCGCATCGGCACATGGAGATGATCTCTCTTCCACCAAGATCATAGACCGCACCGGTCTTATCCACTACTTCAAAATCACCTTCTATCTTCAATGATCCATTGCTGTTGACCGTAATCTTTGTTTTTGACATTTTCTTTATTAATTTTTGTGCATCGGGTATGGGCTAAACGCTAATGGCCCATATGGGGCGGCAAAATAGGATTTTTTAACGAACCGGAAGTAGGTGGATATTTCGGACAGGCGGGTTGGATTGTGTATGAGCGGTTATCCTTGTTTTGTCCATCCATCGGGAAAATTCTATTTTCACGCATGACCCGAGCTTGCGAGAGCCATGGTACCATTTAAAAGACATTAACTCATCATGAAAAGAAAAGACTTCTTATCCATGGCCGGTATGGGTATGGGCGGCGTCCTCCTGGGCAGGATACCGGTGTTGGGATCAACCACTCGCCCCCGTACAGATACGTCCTGGATCGATGCAGGAATAAAAAAGCAATTGGCCGACGTCGCCCTGAATGCAGCCCGTTCAAAAGGGGCCACCTACGTAGATGTACGCATCGGCCGTTACCTCAACCAGTTTATCATCACCCGGGAAGATAAAGTAACAAACATCGTAGACACCGAATCCTATGGCATGGGCATTCGCGTCATCGCGGGTGGCTGCTGGGGATTCTCGGCCACCGACAAGCTCGACAAGGACAATATCGCAAGGGCAGCCGAACTGGCCGTATCCATTGCAAAGGAGAACGCGCGGTTGCAAACACAGCCCGTACAACTGGCGCCACAAAAAAGCCTTGGTGAGGTCACCTGGAAGACGCCTATTATCAAGAATGGTTTCGACATCCCTGTAAAGGAAAAGGCAGAGATGATCCTGGCCGTCAACGACGCAGCTATGAAGGGAGGCGCCAGCTTCATCGACACAGCCCTCTTCCTCGTCAACGAACAGAAATATTTCGCCTCCACAGACGGCTCCTACATCGACCAGGACATCCATCGCATATGGCCCGTCTTCACCGTGACAAAGATAGATGAGAAGACAGGCAAGTTCGAGACAAGGAACTCCCTGGGCGCTCCGATGGGCATGGGTTACGAATACCTGACCCCCGACGACAGCAAAAAGATAAAGACCGTAACTACCCTCTACACCGACAGGTACGACATGCTGGAGGACGCCAGGCTGGCCGCAACACAGGCAGCGGAAAAACACGCCGCCAAATCCGTCGAGCCGGGTAAATACGATCTGGTATTGGACCCTACCAACCTGTATCTTACCATCCATGAATCAGCCGGCCATCCCACCGAACTGGATAGAGTGCTGGGATACGAAGCCAACTTCGCAGGTACCAGCTTTCTAACCCTCGACAAGTGGAAGACAAAAAAATTCAACTACGGCAGCAAGCTGGTCAACATCGTCGCCGACAAATTACAACCCGGCAGTCTCGGCGCCGTGGGCTATGACGACGAAGGCGTACCCTGTAAAGAATGGGATGTGATAAAGGACGGTATACTCGTCAACTACCAGGCCATCCGCGACCAGGCACATATCATCGGTCTGAACGAATCCCAGGGCTGCTGCTACTCCCAGAGCTGGCAGGATGTGCAGTTCCAGCGTATGGCCAATATTTCTTTGCGCCCCGGTAAGACACCCCTCATGCCCAACGAGCTGATAAAAAATGTAGAAAAAGGCATCTATATCATTGGGGATGGCTCCTACTCCATCGACCAGCAGCGTTATAATTTCCAGTTCAGCGGCCAGCTGTTCTATGAGATAAAGAACGGGAAGATCGCAGGCATGTTAAAGGACGTAGCCTATCAGGCCAATACACAGGAGTTCTGGAACTCCTGCGCAGCCGTCTGCGACCAGCGGGACTACAGACTGGGAGGCACCTTCTTCGACGGTAAAGGACAACCCTCCCAAAGCAATGCGGTATCACACGGTGCCGCCACCGCCCGGTTCAATGGTATCAATGTCATCAATACAGCAAGAAAATTATAAATTATGTCTCTCCTCACCCAGGACGAAGCACGAACCCTCCTCCAAAAAGTCCTCAGCTATTCCAAAGCCGACGAATGCCAGGTCTCCATCAATGGCTCCGTAGGAGGCAACGTACGCTATGCCCTCAATGCGGTATCCACCAGTGGCGCCTCCGACCAGATGTCACTTGCCATTACATCCGCTTATGGCAAAAAGGTCGGAACGACCACCATCAACGAATACGATGATTCCTCGCTGGCAAAAGCCGTGCGCCGCGCAGAAGATCTCGCCCGCCTGGCGCCTGAGAATCCCGAATACATGCCCTTCCTCGGCCCGCAGACCTACGAGGCGCCTTCAAAGACCTATGTAGAGGCTACCGCCGCCCTCAATTCAAGATCAAGGGCCGACATGGTACAGGGCAGTCTGCAGATCTCGAAGGACAACAAGCTCAACGCCGCCGGCTACCTGGAAAACAGCACCAGCTTCTACGCCATCATGAACTCCCATGGCCTCTTCGCATATACGACCAACACCGCCGTCAACTTCTCGGTGACCCTCCGCACGGAGGACGGGACAGGCTCTGGCTATGCAGCAAAAGGGTATAACGACAGCACCAGATTGGACGTGCTGGCCGCCTCGAAAACAGCCGCCTGGAAGGCAGCCAGATCCACCGGCGCCAAAGCCCTTGAGCCCGGTAAATATACCGTGGTCCTGGAACCCGCCGCCGGTATTGTGCTGCTCGAGAATCTCTATGGTGGCCTCGATGCACGCAGCGCCGACGAAGGCCGCAGCTTCCTTAGCATGCCGGGCGGCAAGACCCGCCTGGGCGAAAAGCTGGTCGATGAAAGGGTCAATATTTACTCCGACCCTCACAACGAGGACCTGCCCACCTATCCCTTCAATTATGAAGGCATGCCCCAGAAAAAGATCAGCTGGATAGAGAAGGGTGTAATAAAAAATCTCTTCTATTCCCGCTATTGGGCCCAGCAAAAAGGCGTGGCCCCCACCCCCTCGCCCGACAGCATCATCATGGACGGCGGCACCGCCGGCATCGAAGACCTGGTAAAAAGCACCGAAAAAGGTATCCTCGTCACACGCCTTTGGTATATACGCTCCGTCGATCCGCAAACGTTATTATATACAGGCCTCACCCGCGACGGTACTTTCTATATCGAGAATGGGGAGATAAAATTTCCCATCAAGAATTTTCGTTTCAATGAGAGTCCGGTCATCATGCTCAACAATCTGGAGACGCTCGGTAAACCCGAACGTACCATCAGTGGAGAAGGAGGAGGCTCTGCGATGATACCGCCGATGAAGATCCGTGACTTTACATTCACATCCCTGTCTGATGCGATATAGCTTTATCCTGATCTTCCTTTTAGGACTGGTCTCCGCCACAAAAGCCCAGGAGGATACCCTTATCCTTCATTTCGACATCGACAAGGCCGACATTCGTCCGCAGGACAGGGAATCCCTGGATAGCCTGGTCGCTGGTGTGGCTGCACTTAACCCGGTGACCCATAAAGTACATGTCTTCCTCACCGGACACACCGATAATTCCGGCAGCGATGCACATAACATCCTGCTGTCACAACAACGGGCCTATGCCATCCGTGACTACCTGCGCTCCACAGGCTGGCCCGACACTCTATTTTCTATCATTCGCGGTTTTGGCAGTCATGTCCCATTGAACGACAACAGCAGCGAAAGCAAGAGGTCTATGAACAGACGAGTCGAGATCATAATAATGCACGTCGACCTGACACGTCCCATCATCGTCCCGGCCACCCAAATCACTCCACACCCCGACACCTCGTCCCAGGTGGACGACCCCAATACCACCATATATCATCGCGAACCTACCCTCCGGGAGATCTTCAAAGACACCGCCAACCTCGTTGGTAAGAACATAGTCCTCCGCAATGTCAATTTTTACGGCGATCGCCACATCCCCCTCCCGGGGTCCAATAATGCCCTGCTCGAACTGGCAGCCGTCATGAAGGCATATCCCACCCTGCACATCGAGATACAGGGCTACGTCTGTTGCATGTCCGACGGCTACGACGGCGTCGACGCCGATACCCATACCCCCAACCTCTCCGCCCAACGGGCAAAATTCGTGTATGATTTTCTGGTCGGTGAAGGGATAAAAAGTAAAAGAATGACTTACAAAGGCTTTGGCGCAAGCAACAAGATATACCCCGAAGAAAGGGATGAAGCTCAAAAGACAGGCAACAGACGGGTTGAAATAAAGATCGTTAACTTTGGTCCTTAGATGCGATATAGATTTTTTCTGATCTCTCTTTTAGCACTGGCCTCTGTCGCAAGAGCCCAGCAGGCCGCGCCCAAACGGGCCAGAGGCCCGTTGTCCGAAGGACAGACATCAATCCTAATTATCCATTTCGACGTCGACAGGGCCGACATACAGCCCCCTGATAAAGCATCCCTCGACAGCCTGTCCCTGCATCGGACAGCCATAAAGCTCATCGGACACACCGACAACTCCAGCAGCGACGCCCATAACAGCCGGCTGTCACTGCAAAGAGCCCATGCCGTACAGGACTACCTGCACTCCAAAGGCTGGCCCGATAGCCTTTTCCTGAACGTGGACGGCCTCGGCAGCAGCCGCCCGCTGAATGATAACAGCACCGACGGAGAAAGATCGCTGAACAGACGGGTCGAGATCATAGTTTTTCACCGGGATACATCTGCCCTCCATGATATATTCAACGACACCACCAACCTCGTCGGCAAGAACATCGTCCTCCGAGATCTAAATTTCTATGCCGGTCACCACATCCCTCTACCGCAGGGCTACAGGGTCATGCAGGAATTGCTGGTCATCATGAGACAACACCCCACCCTCCGTATCCAGATACAGGGCTACGTTTGCTGCAATTCCGACGGCTTTGACGGTCGTGACGAGGATACGCACGCCTCGGACCTCTCCATCCAACGCGCCAAATTCGTATACGATTTTCTGATCAGCCAGGGGATAACAAAGAACAGAATGACCTACAAAGGCTTTGGCAGCAGCAACAAAATATTCCCGGAAGAAAAGGATGATATCCAGGCGGCAGCCAACAGGCGGGTTGAAATAAAAATTGTAAGTTTATAAGATAACTTCATCCCCTAAACCTGTGATCATGAAATACAAGCTGCTGCCCTTTCTGTTATTGATCCACTGCACAGCATTCTCTCAGATCGCTTTTTCAGCGTCCGCCCAGCATATCTTCGCCGGATCTCCTCATCAGTACGGAGGGATCAGCGACGGCAATGGCGGCGAATTAACCGTCGACCTCCATCTTAAAAAGACTTTCTTCTTTGGGCTTGGCGCCGATGCGATAAAATTTGACAAGCTTAATAATTTGTATGTACCGGTTTTTTTAGACCTGAAATATGCTATTCCGGGAAAATTTTCACCATTTATCGTTCTTCAGCCAGGCTATGGGATTTTCAACGGCCCACAGGTCGAATTAACAGATTTTAATGGCAATATGGTAGGGACAATGAATGAGAAAGGAGGTATCTATTTTGCCGGAGGAGCGGGAAACTGGTTCAGTATTACTAAGAAGGTTAACTTGCTGATCGCGTTCAAATACCATCTTTTCAAAACCTCCTTCGACATGCCGGAATCATTGGGCGCCGACATCTCCAACACAAAGGGCGCGTTTTCGTTCTCGGCTGGGATCACCATTTGGTAGGAAGACCGGGAAGACATAAAACGAAAAAACCCCCAAGGATTAGTCAGGGGCTTTTCAAGAGAAATTGGAATTTAATGCTTTCTTTGAACATGAGTACGAAAGCTGGTTTTTCTGGAATTGGATATCGGTTACTTCATTGGAATTGGATATAACAAATCTAGTCCAAACCAATATGTTAAAAAAGAGCAAAGACCCTCGATTTTTATCGTAGTTATACGATAAAACAAAGGAAGGGCTGTTAAACCCTTCCACACAACTACTTATGTTCCAACAACTTAAAGAACTGATCCAATTGAGGCAGGATCACGATCCGAGTCCTCCGGTTCAGTGCCCGCCCCTGATCATTGTCATTGGAAGCCACAGGTAGGTATTCCCCTCTGCCCGACGCAGCCATATGGCTGGGCTGAAGCCCATACTTATTTTGAAGGATACGGATCACCGAAGTGGCCCTCTTTACGCTCAGATCCCAGTTATCCAACAACACCCCTTTCCGGAACGGGCGGCTGTCCGTATGCCCCTCCACCATGAATTCAATATCAGGCTGCGCTTTCAGCACTGTCGCGACCTTCCCCAATACCTCCTGCGCTCTGGGCGTCACATCGTATTTCCCCGTATTGAACAACAGCTTGTCGGAAATGTCCACATAGACTACCCCCTTGTCCACCTTGATATTGATATCATTGTCATTCAGATTACCAATAGCTCCCTTCAGGTTGTTTACCAGGGCCATATTCAATGAATCCTTATGTGCCAGGGCCGATTGCAGACTCTCGATATAGGCATCTTTGGCCCCGATGTTCTCCAGGGATTTTTTGATACTCTGTGCCTGGGAGGTGGAGATCACCGACATATCCTCCAGCTGCTTCAACGCCTGCGTATTATTTTCTTTCAAAAAGGCGAGTTGTTTATTCAGCGCCGCCACCCGGTCATCACAATCAGACTTCTGTTTGGTAAGGTCGGCGGTCTTTGTATTACAGTTCTTCAGGTCGTTCCTTAAAGCGCTGTCGGATCTGCTGAGTTCGTCGTATTTGGATTGAAGAGCCTTGAACTTTTTACTGCTGACACAGGACAAAAGCATCAGCGGCAGCAGTCCTGCCAATGCCATGTTTTTGATACGCATGCTGGGTGATTTGGAAAACAATATCCGTCGCCCGTCTTAACGGCGGCTTAATCCGGGATTAGAAAAGTATTAGAATTGGCTAATCCTCCCGTCGGACATGGGCAGTCGCACGATAAACCGCGATCCCTCCCCTACCATGGACTCTATTTCTATCTCGCCCTTATGCAATTTTATGATCCGCCGGGCCAGCGAAAGCCCCAGCCCAAACCCGGGGATGGCATGACCCTCATCCGTTCTGTAAAAAGGCTGAAATATCTTTTCCCATTCCTCTTCCGCAATACCCCTTCCTTTATCCTCGATGGCGATATCGATCTCCCGTCCATGGACAAACAGCCGCACTATAGCATGATGGTCATCCGAATACTTACAGGCATTGGTGACCATATTCTTCATCGCCATGAACAAGAGCTCCTCATTCCCCAGGACCAGCAATCTTTCTTCTTCCTCCGGCAGTCGGTCGAAATCCAACGTGACAGAATATCCATCGGCAGTCTTGGATATCTCCCCGGGCAATCGTAAAAGAATCTCATCTACCCGCACCTGGTCGATCTCCAGCCCTCCCGCAGTACCCGAAGCCTTAGCAAATTCCAGCAGGGTCTGCGTCAGCTTGTTCATCTGCTGCACATCCTGATATACGGACTGGATCACCCGCCGGTAATCCTCCATGCTCCTCACCCGCTGCAATGACACTTCCAGCTGACTCGATATAGACGTCAGCGGTGTAGACAGCTCATGCGAAGCATTGGCTATAAACCTCCCCTGTATCTCAAAACTCTCCTGCAGCCGGTTCAACAAGCTGTTAAGCGTATCCGAAAGATAGCCCCATTCATCCCCCGGTCCGCCGACGGTGGATCGGATCCTCCGGGTAAGATCACGCGCCGAGATATCATTCACTTCATCGGCGATCCTCCTCAACGGTCGGAGCAGGCTGATGGAAAAAAGCCACCCCACGATGATAGCGCTCAACAATCCCCCGATAAAGCTCAGCGTCAGCACCATCCTCAGATGCCGTAATTTCACGTCTCCCGGCTCATCATAAGCCGCGGCAACGATCACCATACGCGCTTCCCCATAATAATAGGCCACCACATCCTTGCTGCCACGAATAAAATAAACATTCCCCCGCTGCTGCGCCCGGACAAGGGTCTCCGAGTCTACCAATATGCTGTCGTTGGGATTGTCACAGTATCTGTAGATCATCCTGCCGGTGAGATCATATGCCTCCACTACTTTATCCTTCATGGCCAGCGACGTAGACTCGTCTATCCGCCGGATCAGCTTCTGATCGAACACACCGCTCTGGCTCAACAGCCTGCCCGTGGTGATGGCCCGGTTGGTCAACCTCACCTGTATATCCTGTATGCGATTGGTATAAGAGAAATAGTAGACAGAGGCACACACCAGGGTAAGTATCCCCAGCACCAGAAGAGAGAACAGCAGGGTTATTCGAACTTTTACCGGCATCACCGGAAGTTTTCTTTTAAGATATATCCCATCCCCACTTGCGTCTGGATCAGCTTGTGCTCAAAGTCGCGATCTACCTTGTTCCGGACATAGCTGATATAAACATCGATGACATTCGTGTTGGTATTGAAATCCACATCCCACACATTGATGGCCAGGTCGGCCCTCGACACCACCCTGTTCTTATTGCGAAGCAGATATTCCAGCAGCTGGAACTCTTTTGCCGTCAGCTTGATTGACCGGCCATCCCTGCGTACCTCCTTATTGTCCAGGTTCATCTCCAGGTCCGCGGCCTTCAACAACCTGCCTACCGGCTGCGATGCGCCGGGGGTACGCTTTAGCACAGCGCGTATCTTTAACAACAGTTCCCGGAACTCGAACGGCTTTACCATATAGTCGTCCGCTCCGGCATCATACCCCTCGATCTTATTCTCCAGCGTATTCATACAGGTGAGCATGACGATGATCGCATGCGTATTGCCGTTACGGATCATCTTGCAGAGATCATAGCCGTTGATCCCGGGCAAATTAATATCCAGTATCACAAGATCGAAAGGACGGGAGCTGAATAATTGATAGCCCAGCTTGCCATCATAAGCTACTTCCACGTCAAAACCCTGCTCCGTCAGCCCCATCTTCAACGTGTCGGCGATCTTTTTCTCGTCCTCGATCACTAATATCTTCCTTTCTTCCATTTTATAAATTTAGGCAAAATCCTCATCAGCCGCCGGTACCCCATATTCTCTAATGCAATTCTAATACCTCTTTAATATTTCATTAAGACCCGGGCCCTACTTTGTTGGCATGAGAATCCTGACAAAAAAATTGACCTTTGCGATTTGCTTGCTATTTGTGATGGGCGGCCTCCGAAGCCAGTCTACAGTCGAAGCCTACAAACTGTTATACTATCAACGCTTTGAGGGGGCTGCCCATTTATTGCACTCTATTATAAAAGCAGACCCCAACAATGCGGAAGCCTGGTGGCTGCTCACCCGCGCGTACCTGCACGACGGGAAGACAGACCTCATTCGCGATAGCCTGCGGCTCCTTCCGGCAGGTAATGCCATCGCCCCTCTTATTCTTTGCGCCAACGGACAGGTACTCCTGCAGGAGCATAAAAAGGACAGCGCCATGCTTTGCTTCGACAAGGCCCTGGAAGAGACCAAACAAAAGGATCCCAAGGTCCTGCTGGCGATTGCCATCGCCCAGCAGGACGCCCCGGCGGGCGACGCAAACTATGCCATCGACCTGCTCAACCGCGCCATCAAAAGGGACAAACGCAACCCCGAATTATACGTAGCCATGGGTAACGCTTATCGCAAGCTGGCAAATGGCACCGAGTCCTACAAAGCCTACCAGGAAGCCCTCAACCAGGACAATCGTTACGCCGAAGCAGCCTACAGGCTGGGAAAGATCTTCGTCTCCCAGGGCAATGACGCCATGTATGTAAAGTATTTCACCGACGCGGTCACCGCAGACTCCCTCTATGCTCCGGCCTGGTACGAGCTGTATTATCACTATTACTTCAAGGACGTCAATAAAGCCATGGACTGTCTCCAGCATTATATAGCGGCCAGCGACAAGAGCAGCGCCAATGATTACCTGCTGACAGACCTGCTCTACGCCTCCCGCAAATACCAGGATGCTATTCAGCACGCGCAGCAGATCCTCGGGCAACAGGGACAACAGACCGAACCCCGCCTATTCAAGCTCATAGCATACAGCTACAAAGAGCTCAACGACTCCGCGCGTGCGCTGGAATACATGCGGGCCTATTTTGGACGGCAGCAGGACACCGGCTTTGTGGTCAAGGATTATGAGACCATGGGAGACATCTATGACAAGATGCAGCAATCCGACTCCGCCGCTACATATTATGTCCGCGCCGCAGCCATGGAAAAAGATACGACAAAGAGTATAGCCTATGACAAAAAGCTGGCAGAGCTCTACAAAAAACTAAAGGACTATCCCAACCAGGCCATCTGGCTGGGCAAATACTATCAGCACAGCGCGCAGTCTACTAACCTCGATCTGTTCAACTGGGGTCTGGCCAACTATATGGCCAAAAATTATCCGATGGCCGATAGCGTATTTGGCCTTTATGAAACAAAATACCCCGATCAGGACTTCGGCTACTATTGGCGCGCCCGCAGCGATGCAGCCATCGATACGAACATGACCATGGGCATCGCCGTCCCCCACTACCTCAAGCTCATCGACATAGCCGTTAAGGACACCACCAGCAAGACCAACCGCAAACACCTCGTGGAGTCCTATGGTTATATCGCCGCTTACAAGGCCAATGCGGAAAAAGACTACACAGGCGCCATCGATTACTTTGAAAAGCTGCTTAGCCTCGATCCGGGCAATACGGATGCACAACGCTACATCTCTATCCTCAAAAAGAACCAGGAAAAGGCAGCCAAACAGACGGAAAAGGCCGGGACCACCCGGGCTGGCGATTAATACTCGTCACATTTTCAGGGAAGTTTATCACATTTGACACAAGACAGGGCAGTAATGCCCTATTCTTGTATAAAAAAGATAAGATGATTACTTCTCACAGCGATGCCCTCCAGGAACCCTCCTCCCCAAGACTCCGGTGGAGGGAGCACGAGCTGACCCTGGCCACCGTACTTTGCATCCTTGGCGTATGCGGACCCGTCTGGCATATCCTCGACAATTCATGGGCCATATTGAATAAGGAATATGGCGATGCCTACGTCAATAATAATGTCCCCTTTAACTATTTCACCAATGTCTTTCTACCCGACGTCAGCGTCCCTGTCATGCTCTTCCTCGCCTTCCTGCAGATGAATTTCTTTATCCTGCCCCGTCTCCTGCAGACAGGTGCGCCCGTAAAAGGGTCCTTTACCTTCCATTTTGCCCGGTCCGGTGGCATTGATATGAGAGGCGACTCGGGCGTGGTCCTCAAACGCACCATCTGGGCCGTCCTCTATACTATCGTCCTGGTCATTCTCCTGGGCGCCGGCTTGGGCCTTGCCGTCTTTTACCGCGAAGCCTATTGGTATGCCAAGGCGGACAACAATTTTGACCCCCGCCAGATCATCATGGGACATGGTTTGAGAAAAGCTTTCTGGATAATGTTCTTTTACCTGTTCTATGCCTGTATCCGCGAAGCCGTTATCAGCCGGCTGACCCAGCCTTCCCAATGGAGATCCTTCCGCGTCAGGTTGACCAATCAGATCACGGTCAGCTTTGCCGTATATTTTGCCATATTCGATTTCCTTATTGCATTCGATTTGGCGGAAGTGAAGATATTCCCCGCCATATTTGCCTGTATACCGGGTATCGTCCTGACCTTTCTGATCCTTATTTTTTGGATATTCCCTGCCAAAGGTGACAAACCCTTGCTGAAAGGCGCCAATCTGCGTCGTATCCTGGGATCTACCCTGCTATTGGCCATCCCTTTCAGCATCCTGTTTACCATATCCGTCGATGAGGGCAAGATCTTCATGCCCTTCCTCATCACCGCCTGGCTCATCCAGCTATTCATCATAACACCCATATCCTGGTTCTTTTATCGCTGGCGCAAGGACAGCATCCTTCGCTTCCGCGGTCTTGAGATCGCTCTCGACCAGTCCGAAGCAGACCTCCATTTCCTCCGCAGCCAGATAAACCCCCATTTCCTCTTCAATTCCCTTAATACGCTGTATGGTACAGCCCTCCAGGAGAACGCCTTCCGCGCGGCAGAAGGGATCCAAAAGCTGGGGGACATGATGCGCTTCATGCTCCACGAGAATCATCAGGAAAAGATACCCATGTATAAAGAGATAGAATACCTGAAGAATTACATCGACCTGCAAAAGCTCCGCACCCAATCCTCCCCGGACATCACCATCACCGCCGACATCGACAGCACTGCCTGCGATCATATGATCGCCCCGATGCTCCTGATACCCTTCGTGGAAAATGCATTCAAACATGGCATCAGCCTCAAGGACAAGTCCTGGGTCGATATCCGTCTGTCATGCGATCCAAAAGGCATCCTCTTCGAGGTCAGGAACAGCGTACATATCCGAATGGACGCCGATCCGGAAAAGGAAAGGTCAGGTGTGGGTATGAAAAATGTGGTCAACCGCCTGCGTCTCATATACCCTGGCAAGCACGAATTTTTCGTCAACGGCAACGACAGGGAATTCTTTATCCAGTTGCAGATCGAGCCGGGGAAGATCACTAAATTGTAATAAATTCTAGACAGTATGCTAAAAGCAGTAGCCATCGACGACGAACCTATGGCCCTGGAGGTGATCAAAAGCCTGTCCGGAAAGATCCCCTTCCTGCAGCTTCAGGCCTGCTTTACCAACGCCTTTGAGGCGATGAGCTACCTGAAAAAGGGAGATACCGACCTGCTGTTCCTGGATATAAAAATGCCGGACATCTCGGGCATGGACCTGCTCCGCAACCTTTCCCACCCCCCCATGGTCATCTTTACAACGGCCTATAG
>Ga0207695_10001742_pt1 | contig 34553 bp, 26 predicted proteins | sample KBSC54metaG_FD_184354 | JGI IMG/M metagenome (GOLD analysis project Ga0207695, IMG submission 184354) | Corn rhizosphere microbial communities from Kellogg Biological Station, Michigan, USA - KBS C5-4 metaG (SPAdes) (version 2) | ecosystem: Host-associated > Plants > Roots > Rhizosphere > Soil... | reverse complement strand
GCTCCAACGCTGCGCAAGATGAAAGCTTCGCGTTTCCGCCAGTTGCTCACACCGCGCCACTTGGCGTATTCAAAACCGCCGAGGCTCTAATCGCCGTAGGATGAAAGTTCAGTGGCAGGTCATCACCTGCAAAGCGCGTCGGAAATCCTGACCCCATGACAATCACATTTTTTTGAACGGCATATTGTATGTCTTACGCGTTGGCTACCCTCGGCAGATATGCACAAACTATGTGGAAAATGGAATTCGATCTATGCCGTTTCGGGCAGTGGACCGAGCAAGGCGTATGGGAAGCGTTACTCGAAACGCTGGTAAAAATGAGATTGCCGACGGCTCGCAACACATGATCGAAAGCCGTTTGCGGCCACTTGAAGGCTGAGGCGCTGATGATGTTATCGCTTCAAACTGGGGCACTTGAAGCTAGAGTTTTTCGGCATCCTGCAGGAGTAGACTAAGTTTAGAACAATGGAACTGAGAATCGGAAATGTCTCTGATCAATACCGTTGATTTATTGCGTGACTCGTGATGTTTAAGCGCAGGTTGCAAAAATTCAAAAGTGGCACGATAAGCATGAGAGACGGACCGGCTAGTGAATAAGTTTGATGTTGTCTCAATCGATCATAACCAGATATTTTTACAAGTAAGACGAGCTTAAAAGTTGGGCCATGACTAATTTTTTCTCAAAAATCCGCGATCGTTTTGCTCCAACCAAAAATCTCAGGCGACGAGTTGAGGAAGATTACCCTGAGGTTTATAAAGTAATTGCGAAAAATTTTGATACCTCATTTTATCTGCGTGTTTATGGAGACGTTCGGAGTGCGGGTATAGATCCCATTAGTCACTATATTATATATGGCTGGAAAGAAGGGCGGGACCCGTCGCCCGATTTCTCAGTATCGACGTACCTGAAGCAAAATAAAGATGTACAAGCAGCCGGAGTCGAACCTTTTTGGCATTACCTAGTAGCCGGAAAAGCCGAGGGACGATTGAACCGTTCATCCAATATAGATCACGTATATTTGACTATTTCTAAAGAGTTTTCAAAAGATTTTTATCTGGCCACTAATCCCGATCTAAAAAAGCTTGGTATCGACCCCGTCGAACACTACATCAGAGTGGGCTGGACGGAAGGGCGGGATCCCACCCCGACTTTCTCTTCATCGTACTACCTCGACTGTAACCCAGATGTTCGGGAGGCAGGCGTTAATCCATTCTATCACTTTTTGGTGGCGGGCTCTCGAGAAGGGCGAATTGCTACAAGCGTAAACTCTGCCAAATTTTCGGCGCTCGAAAGAGTACGCCCATTGAACGAAGTCGCCATTGACTGGCGTCGTGCTGATGCAGATCCTAGCTTGGGAACTGTGGAGGACCTACTTGCCGTCTTGTCGCAAAACTGCGCGGAAGGTGATAAGTTAATTTTTTCAGCTAGCCACGACGATTTTCGTCGGCAGACGGGTGGGGTGCAACTCTGTATTCAGATCGAGCAAGCATCTTTGACTCGAGAGGGCGGCGCCTATCTTCATGCCTACCCCTGGCAACCTTTACCAACCCTAGCTCAAGACGATGATCCCCGTCTTTGCTTAAGTCTCAACGGTAATGACGTTGGTACCTATCTCACCAGTGTGGTGATGCTGGCTCTTTCGCAGCATAGAAGAATCACGAAACGGCCCATCTGGCGCGTGATACATTCTCTTCTCGGGCATTCACCCGAGCAGCTCAGTATGAGCACCGAAGGGTTGTTTGATGAAAGCTATATTTGGGCTCATGATTATCTTTTGCTGTGTGGCGGATATAATCTTCTCCGCAATAGTGTTAGCTATTGCCATAGTCCACAGCTAAAATCCTCTGGCTGTTCAATATGTGTCTTTGGCGAATCGCGCGACACACATATAGCGCGTTTAGAGACACTTATAGCTTCTTGCGCGTTTACGCTCCTTTACCCCTCAATTATTGCAAAGGACATTCTGTTGGCGGGGAGCGGCTTTAAATTTGAGAAGAGCTATCTTGCTCCCCATTGCACGCTAGAGAGCACTTCCGTGATCAGCCGAAGATCCACGCAAGCGCCAATACGCGTTGCCTTCTGCGGTTGGCCTGTCTACCACAAGGGCTGGTTTAGTTTCGAGAGTTTGGCAAGACAATACGCGGGCTCGCCTCGCTATAAATTTTACTATTTCGGGGGAGACAACAATATCCCTAAATACATTGAAGCAAAGCAGATTCTGGTAACACAAAATACCCGAGACGCAATGACCAAGGCTTTGATAGAGCATGAAATTGATGTTGTTGTGCTTTGGGCAGGCTGGCCAGAGACGTTTTCTTTTGCGCTCTATGAGGCCTTGGCGGCGGACTGTCAAATTGTAACAACATCATCTTCTGGTAATATTGCCAAGGTAGTGGAGGAACGCGACGTTGGGGTTGTTCTGAAGAATGATGAAGAGCTTTACACAACTTTCGGGGGATCGAAGATCGAGGATATGGTAAATAAGAAAAAACAGGGGCCGCGGCAAATCTCGTTACTAAGTTATAGTCGGATGACAATAGACTTCCTTAATCCGGAGATGGCGTCTTGAGCGTCCATTGCTTCACTAGCTTTTCCTTTAGCTATCTTAATCGCGCACGTGTTCTTGTCCATACAATCAAGAAGTTTCATCCAGATTGGACCTTCTGGGCAGTTATTACTGATAGGGTGCCAGAAGGGTTCGCATTTACCATATCAAGCGAGGACTTCGATAAAGTACTCTGGGGGGAGGATCTACGGCCAAAGGACTTCACCGCCTGGATTTTCAAGCATGATATAGTCGAGGCATGTACCGCCGTGAAAGGATATGCGTTGGAGCATATTTTGCGGAGCGGGGCCGAGAAAATAGTTTATTTGGACCCTGATATCGCCGTCTTTAATTCCCTTGATCTCGTAGTCAAATCGCTAGAGAACCATTCCATATTGCTGACTCCACATCAAATACGCCCGGAAAAGTTGGAGATGGCTATCCGCGACAACGAGATTACCTCGTCACGCTTGGGCACCTACAATTTGGGATTTCTCGCTATTCGCAATGATTCTGCCGGTCGCGAGATGGCAGAGTGGTGGGCGGCTCGCCTCGCCAAAATGTGTTACGACATGCCGGAAGACGGTATTTTTGTGGACCAAAAATGGTGCGACCTGGTTCCGGCGCTTTTTGATAATGTTGGCATACTCAGAGATCCGGGCCTAAATGTTGCTAGCTGGAATTTGAGTCACCGCAATGTAAGTATTTCTGCTTCTGGCGAGATTTTGGCGAACGAGGCTCTACTCAGATTCTTCCATTTCACAAAACTCGGACCACTTGGCGATACGATGACCAAGCGGTATGCTGGGCCAGATTCGGATGTGTACGAATTGTGGCTTTGGTACAAAAACGCTGTCCGTCAGTTTACGGATGATGCGGTACCATCTCGTTGGTGGCATTACGCTACCTACGAGGACGGAAAGATCATCGATAAGGAGGATAGAGTTCTCTATCGGCATAGGCAAGATCTTCAAGATGCATTCGGAAATCCATTTGCAAGCGGTGCCGGAAGCTTCCAGGAATGGCTCGAGTTTAACAAAGAAGAGTCGAGTAAGCGATCGCTGAGTTCTTAGATTGTGATTGGGAGAAAATGGTTAACGCATATTATACCAACGAAGATTTGGCTAAGTGGCGGGAAGGTGCGGATAGTTTTAAACAGGTGACAGATGCTGCGTCATATACTCGAAAGCTTCCTGAGCTAATTGGGTTTGCCCCCGGACCGAATGGTGAACGGCATTGCCGTTACTTACTTCAGGTAATGAGCGAAGAGCGATGCGAAGTAATCCCGGCAGATGTTCTAGGTTATGACAATGGATACGCTGCAGATTTGGCGATGATATTTGATAGTCGCCAGCGAGCTGTAACATACAGTCAAGTCGATCATGTTACTTGCCCGACATTTGCGCAAATTGCTGCATTTTCCGATCAGCCCGTTCCGCTTATGGACAAGCAATGCGGCTTTATATTTAAGGCGGGAAAGGATAATTACGGGCACCTTCTTGTTGAGATGCTGCCTCGTCTCGAGATTCTACTTGGCGGACAATTTTCAGAGCCGCTCGCTCTGCTTGTTCCGACGCTGCCTCTTGCGCTAAGGAATTTGCTTTCGGAAGTGATCGCCAATTTATACTCGGGTTGTTTCGAACTCGTTGATATGCGGCACTCTTTGGTGCAGGCGCGCAATCTTATTACGACATCACCCATTTCCAAGCACAACGCGCAGAAGAGTCACGTCTTACAGCTCTTTGTCAGCAAGCTTTTGTATGTGGCGGAGAAGCATTCGAGTTTGCCGATCAAATCTGCCAAGAAAATATTTATTTCGAGAGCCAATGCTCCCAAAAGGCAAATGGTGAGAGCAATTGAGCTAGAGAATATTGCTCGCGCGGCTGGGTATTATGTAATTCGGCCGGAGGAATTCAGCATATGGGAGCAGATCAATATATTTTCAAAGGCTGAGATAGTAGCGGGCTTTATGGGCGCGGGTTTGACAAACGTTATATTTTGCCCGCCGCATACCAAAGTAAAGATGTTCGATCCTGGGCTTGCGGATTATTTTTTTTGTGATCTTGCCTCGTTGTTCGATTTGGATTTTCAGTGGATTTTTACCCAGCCGATCGGGGAGCCGTCCCCAGATCGATTATCTGCCGAGTTGGAGATTGATCTCAGGCTGTTTCAGGTGCATTTGAAATACTAACCGAAGGGTCAAGGCAATGACGCGTGAAGTCACGTCTATCTATTCGTTTTCTTATATATGATTTGAGACTCATCCCGTTTGAAGCGCCGCTCAGCGATCACAGCCACCCTGTTAGTTTTATCGGGAATCTGGGTATGAAACTAAACTGGCTAATCATTTATTTTAGACAACTGGTAGCGAGCCACGTAATTCCTGAAAAGCTTTAATCATAGGACCGGTCACATGACACTTGATGAAATTGGTTTAGAATTTGGGACCGACAAAGCGTCCCATCATCACGATTTTCTGCGCTTGTATGAGCGTCGCTTGAGTCATCTTAGAGATCGACATCCGCTACTCATATTGGAAATTGGCGTTTACAAAGGCGGATCAATTCGTACTTGGTCGAAATATTTTCCTCACGCGACAGTCGTTGGTCTGGATGTTACACCGGATTGCAGACAGCATGAGTCTGGAAACGTATATGTGCGCATCGGTGATGCCACTAGTTCTAGCTTCCTTTTCGACGTCATATCAGAATTTGGACGACCTGATTTGGTCATAGATGATGGTTCGCATCGTTGGGACCATCAGATAGCATCCTTGCAGACGCTGTTCCCTTTGCTAAAGGAAGATGGATTTTACATAGTTGAGGATTTGGATACCAGCTTTGAGAAGCATCTCGAAAACGCGCCTTTCAATGGCTTTTCTGCAATTAGCGCGTTCGACTATTTAGTGAAAATCTCCCGAGTCGTTACAGGTGACGCAGCCCTTGGCTCTGAGCGTCCTTACGACCTTTTCGTCGCAGAGCACGGAAAATTCGTTAGCAGTATTGAATTTGGTCGCAGGACTGCTGTAATTGCCAAAAAGTCCGATCCGCTTCTGGGCTCGAATTGATAAGAGATATATTTTGGGGTCTGACTTTGCCTCGTTGAAATAGTCCATTTTGAAGTAAGCTCTAGTCCACCTCAAAAACTGCCGGGGCCAAATCAAAACTGGATAAAATCTGGGGGCAAATTTCAGCTCCAATGAGAAAGGTAGATCTGAATAACGCGATCAAATTCGCGCGGTCGAATATGTTTCTCCCTTTTTGGGGATTGATTGAGGCTGTCGCGGCAGTGTGTCTTCGCCGCATTTTCAGACGTCAATTTTGGAGTCGAAGATGGCCTACAGGCGCCAAAGAAAGCGAAGCGCAATGTCATTGGCGCTTGAGCAGAAAATGAATGTTATGAACGCAGTAATGCTTCGCGATATGCGAACTAGATTTTTTAATCACGGTCTTGGTTTTCTTGTGCAGAGCTTTTGGCCCCTCGCACACATCTTCATGCTAATTGTGATTTACAATCTGGCGGGCCGAACCGCAGCCTATGGCGATTCAGTAACGCTGTTTTTTGCCACTGCACTCCTCCCCACGATGTCATTTATGTACATCTCGCGGTTTATGTGCCTATCGCTCATCCTCAATCGCCAAATGCTGTCGTTCCCGGCCGTCAAAATAGTGGACATTATGTTCGCCAGGGCATTTCTTGAAATAATGGCAGCCTTCCTGACCTTATTCCTGACCATCGTAATTCTGCTGATCCTAGGTGATAATCCGTTCCCTGCCGACCCTATTCAGGCCGTTCTCGCCTATCTTACTTCGCTGTTGTTGGGCGTAGGCATCGGCAGCTTGGCCGGCGTGATCGTGATGTTTTTCGAACTGTTTGCGACTATCTACGCGTTGCTTATGGTTGTTGTTTATGTGACATCGGGCATAGTTTTCGTTGCTCCCCTTATGCCGAAGGTAATCGGTGACGTGCTCTCGTGGAGTCCGGTTTTCGGATGTGTGGAGTGGATGCGGAGCGCCTACTATCCAAGCTATCCGGACCAGTTTGTAAGTAAATACTATATTGTTGGAATCGGCGTCGGAGCCGTGTGTCTCGGTCTCCTGTTGGAGCGCGTATTTCGCCGTCAAATAATGGAGGGGTGAAATTCCCCCCTCTATAGCAAGCTAGTTTAGCTTAAGGAGTCACGGACTGAAGTCCGAGATCACAAGGCTTATTTGATCAACAGGCCTTGGCCCGTGGGCAGTTCGGCTATCGCATAACCGCGAGCCGAAAGCCATTCATCTTCAGCTTTCTTGGAAGCGCGGAAACCGGTAAAGCCGTAATCATCAAATAGAACAATACCACCATGAACTACCTTATCGAAAAGTGCTTCCAGCACGGCGATTTCTCCCGCTGCGTTGTTCAAATCGATATGCAAGAAAGCTATTTCTTTTGGGGATTCATTAGAGAAAGACTCCGGAATGAATCCGGGGCAAACTTTAACATTCGACCACTGAGAAAAACGGTCTCGCACAAAACTGACTGTCTCTTCCGAGAAGCCATACGCTGATGAATCAATGCGAGAATCCGTGCCCCATACATCATAAAGATAAAGATTTCTATCAGAATTCTGAAAATCTAGGTATTTACACATAATTGCCGATGATGCCCCGCTCGACACGCCGCATTCTACAAAATCTCCGGGCCTTTTAAGGCAAGTTTTTGCTGACCATGCGAACATGTATAGGCGCCAGATTGTACCCCACCCCGTTACATTATCCGGGGTAATGTAGGTCTGAAAGGAATCCATGAATTTTTCGTCCGTTAAAAACGAAAGATTTCGTCCGAATGCTATAAGATTATCGCCAGCGAAAGCGCCCCGGTTTCCGTGAGCGCCGAGGAGGGTTTTAACCCCCTCAGAGAACTCCTCCCCATTAAATCCCCAAAAACATTTCGTGATCAAGTTGTCCACCGAGAGACTCCGCTATTTGCGATACTATTCAAACTGCTAGAGCGTTTCAGGTTTTGACGGAAGCGTATCCAGCGTTGACGAAGTAGTTGTTGCATTCGTTGGGCTCGATTGTTTTGACGAGATGTCCGATGTAGCGCCAGGTGTCATCGATGGTTCGCTTCTGAGCCAGGCGCATCCGGTGCTTGATTTTGGCGAAGGCTTGTTCGATCGGATTGAGGTCGGGAGAATAGGGCGGCAGGTACCAGAGCCGCGCACCAGCATTGCGGATCATCTGACGGATGGCGACCGACTTGTGGGAGCCGAGGTTATCCATCACGACGATGTCGCCGGGTTCAATCACCGGTAGGAGCTGCTGCTCGACATAGGCTCGGAAGCACTGACCGTTGATCGGTCCATCGAATACACAGGGTGCGGTCAGCCGATCGCAGCGCAGCGCGCCGAGAAAGGTCAGGGTGCGCCAATGGCCGTGGGGGGCGAAGCTGCGCAGGCGTTTGCCCCTCGGCCCCCAGCCTCGAAGCGGCGCCATGTTGGTCTTGATCCAGGTTTCGTCGATGAAGACCAGCCGCCTTGGATCGAGACCGGTCTGCCAGGATCGCCAGCGCTGTCGCCGCCGCGCTATGTCGGCACGTGCCTGCTCAAGGGCGAACAGTGTTTTTTTTGAACCGCAGTCCTTCGCGCCGTAGGAACTGCCACACGGTGTCGTGGGATACCTTCACCCCTCGTGCAGCCAACTCTTCCTTCAACGCGTGCAGTGACAGATGCGGCGTCTGGTGGATCCGCTCCGCGATAAACGTCCGGTACGGCTCCAGAACACGCTTGCGATGACCGCCCATCTTCCCGGGCGCGACGGATCCGCTCGAACGATAACGCTGCGACCACTTCACTGCCGAAGATACCGCAATACCGAACCGTGACGCCACCGACCGGCAGCTCTCGCCGGCCGCGATCGCATCAACAACACGCTTACGAAGATCATTTGAAAGAGGTCGAGTCATCAGATGCTGGCCTCCACTCCAGCCAACATCTTGAATCACAAATCAACCAAAAACGGAATCCCTTCCGATTCAGCTAAAAGCAGAAACGCTCTAGACCGTAACGCAACCAACGGTCAAGAAAAAGCCGCTTATTGTCTGGTGAGACAGGTAGTAAACAACGCTGGAACTGAGACACGCCTTTTGCTCAAGAGCGCGTCATCTCACCAAGTGGATATCGCCGCACGCTTCCGTGTGTTGGTCGCGACGCAAACACAGACGTAGCTTGCATCCCACGCATGAACGCCGATAGCGCCCGTCGCCGCTGAAGTGGCTGGCGTTTGCAGGGGTTGGATATTTATATGGTTGGTTTGGAACTGCAGGGCTGATCGCCTGCATAGCGAACCATCGACAACGGAAAGAAGTGTAGAGCCGCTGTAGCTGATGTAAGTTTTGCCAACGAAATTTCCCTCAAGATTTTCGTCGACAAAACTCGTCGACGTGAAGTTGGGCACGATTATCTGTAAACAGTTAGCCGATAGCGTTTGGCTTGAAGTTCAAGGGCACGAGCACTTCGATTTCAGATGTGGGCTGTCAGTACCGAAGCAATACTCCCCACTAGTGCCGTTTGAATCTTCCCCAGGTGCTGCGGCCGCCGGTCTTCCGGGGCGCGCCCCGGAAGACCGGCGGCGCGTCATCGCCGATACTCCTTCCGATGGTCGGAAGGGGGATATTGGTGATCAAGCTGAGGGAGACGATCATGATCCTGGATCTGCATCAGCAGGGGCTGACGGTGTCGGCGATTTCCAGAGAAACAGGCATCGATCGCAAGACGGTGCGCAAATACATAGAGCGGGGGCTCGAGGCTCCGGCCTATGGACCAAGAAAGCCTCGGACAGCGGTTATCGACCCGTTCGCTTCATACCTGCGGGATCGCGTAAAATCCTATCCTGCTTTGACCGGTAGTCGATTGCTTCGAGAACTGCGCGAGCGAGGCTATTGCGGCGGCTACACGGCTGTGACGGATTTTCTCCGTGATGTGCGCCCTGCTGCGAGTCGGGGCTTCGAAGTTCGTTTCGAGACGCCGCCCGGCGAGCAGGCTCAGGTCGATTTCGCCCAGTTTCATGTTGTCTTCACCGACGAGCCGATGACGCCGAGGATTGTCTGGCTGTTCTCGATGGTGCTGGGTCATAGCCGTCTCATCTGGGCGCGCTTCGTCATGCATCAGAACCTGCCGACCGTCCTGCGTTGCCACATCGCCGCTTTCGAGGCGATTGGGGGAGCCCCGCGGGAAGTGCTTTACGACCGGATGAAGACGGCCGTCATCGGTGAGGGTCAGACAGAGGGCATCGTTTATAACCGCGCCCTCATCGACCTGGCTCGTCACTATGGTTTCCATCCCAAGGCATGCAAACCCTATCGTGCCAAGACAAAGGGCAAGCTCGAGCGGCCGTTCCGCTATATCCGCGAAGACTTCTTCATCGCCCGCTCGTTCCGCAACCTCGATGACCTGAACGCCCAGCTTCGGCACTGGCTGGATACCGTCGCCAATCCAAGGAAGCACGCCACGACCCTGCGCGTCGTCAATGAAGCCTTCGCCGAGGAACGGCCGCACCTGCGACCGTTACCGCTGGCTCCGTTCAAGTCTGTTCTGAAGCTGGAGCGCCGGGTGTCGCGGGAAGGTATGGTCAGCGTCGACGGCAACACTTACAGCGTCCCGGATGCCACGCGAAGCCGAGTGGTGGAAGCGCATTCTCTAGCCGACGAGGTCCGCATCTTTGATAACGGCACTTTGATCGCCGCTCACCCCGTCCTGGAGGGACGTAAACAGCGCCGAGTCCATCCTGACCATCGACGAGCACTCGCGCAGCGACATCGGTCCAGGACACGCGACGACGCCATTGTCGTCAAACCCGCCGGTGACACTGTGCTGCAGCGGTCGCTCGCCTTCTACGACGCCGTCGGCAAAGTCCTGGCACAGGAGAACCGCCCATGAGCGCGGCCCTCGATGCCATTCCGTCCATGATCGATCGCATCCGTCATGATCTCGTCGGTCTGAAGATGCCGCGCGCACTGGAAGCACTCGACCATGTCGTGCGCCGTCTCGAGCACGGTGAGCTCTCGGCGCTCGAAGCAATCGATATCCTCCTGTCCGAGGAACTGACACTGCGTGAGAACAGCCGCATCAAGACCGCCTTGAGGATGGGCAGGCTGGCGACGATCAAGACCCTCGCTGGTTTCGACTTCACCTTCCAACCTTCCCTTGATCGGGACCGCATTTTCACCCTGGCGCAGCTTGGCTTCGTCGATCGTCACGAAGCGATTCATTTCCTTGGCCCGCCAGGAACAGGCAAAAGTCATCTCGCCACGGCGCTCGGCGTCGAAGCCGGAAAGGCCGGAAAGAGCGTCTACTTCACGACGCTCGCCGATCTCATTGGCTCGCTTGCCCGTTCCGAACGGGAAGGCAGACTACAGGAGCGCATTCGCTTCTTCTGCAGGCCAAGCCTGCTGATTGTTGACGAGATCGGCTATCTCCCGGTCGTCCAAGGCGGCGGTAATCTGTTCTTTCAGCTCGTCAACGCCCGATATGAACGCGGTGCGATGATCCTGACGTCAAACCGCGGCTTTGCAGAATGGGGCGATGTATTCGGAGATCCTGTCGTCGCAACGGCGCTGCTCGACAGACTGCTTCATCATGCCGTCGTCGTCCAGATCGAAGGATCAAGCTATCGCTTGCGGCAACATGCCGAACTCATGCCGGAACATGTCCGTTCCAAAGCCCTTATCGCACCGCCCGCCTTCGCCCCACCTCAAAAGCCCCGCGGACGTCCGCCGAAAAATCCTCAATTCTCGCTGGCGTCCACATCGGCATAAGTGGGGAATTTTACTTCGGCGCTTCGGAGGTGCTGGGGAAAATTCACGCGGTATTAACAATGGGCCACCGAAGAGCGATGCGCGGCAAGGTCTGGCAGAGCCGGGTGAGTAGATCGACGCCATTCATTTGGCCGTTTGCAGAAGCGTGGCCACGGTCGCCCAGGTTGTCTACCGTCCTCGCTTCCAGCGGATGGACTATTCTTTCTCGTAGTTGTTTGGAGCCAGATCGCCCGCCCGACGATATTGGAGCCGATCTCGATACGACTAACCGTCCGAAAGCATTCAAGCGCCTCTCGGCGGTTTTCGATTTCCCGGAGATCTTACGCAGTACCATTTCTCGTAGATCGAACGGGTTCGCAACGATAACGGCGGATTTGTCGTGACAAAGCGTTGCACGACTTCCTACGGCCTTGCCGCGGATCTCACCTTCCACAGTTACGTGATGGCTGTGATCGATGCGGTCGCCGCCTTTGAGGCGCCGCGCACAATTCGCAAAACTTGCATCGCAGGTGCGCCTGGCGATAGGTAAGCCGGATGGCGGGACCGATACGATCCAGTCGGATCAGACAATTGTACCGTGAGCAATGGGGGTGAGTGGACGCTCTCCCTTCTAATGGTTCCAACACAACCATTCTGGCACGAAGATGCCGTTGAGTGGGAGCGACTTCATCGCTCACATTGTACGGGCACATCCATCGACTTAGAAAACGCGTATGAATGCTCCCCCGGTGGACTTAGCCCAGAAAAACCAGCATAGCTGAGAATTGATACCGTTGCTGAGCCGCTTGTTCTCTTGAGCAAACTATTTGGCCTTCAACTATGCTCCGGATACGCACCAAGCGTGGGTGCCGTTGTCACCTGCGGAACATCGTTTACAGAACCCGGCCTACTGCCTAAAAATTGGAAGAGTTTCGCAACCAATATTCGACAAACAACTTTTAGTAGTGGAAACGATGTTAACCGATCACCTTCGAGGACTTGAAGCTGAAGCAATTCACATTGTACGAGAAGTCACCGCGACGTTTTCCAATCCAGTAATGCTTTATTCCATCGGCAAAGATTCATCAGTAATGATGCATCTAGCGATGAAAGCATTCCATCCAGGGAAGCCGCCGTTTCCATTCTTGCATGTCGACACAGCGTGGAAATTCAAAGAGATGATCACGTTTCGTGATCGCATGACAGCCAACCACGACATCGAGCTTCTTGTTCATACTAATCGCGACGGCGTCGACCAGCACGTAAGTCCGTTCACCAATGGCTCGAATACCTACACCCAGATCATGAAAACGGAAGCGCTGCGGCAAGCGCTCGATAAATACGGCTTCGATGCCGCTTTCGGCGGAGCCAGGCGTGACGAGGAGAAATCGCGTGCCAAGGAGCGCATCTTCTCTTTTCGCACCGTAAAACATTCCTGGGATCCGAAAAACCAGCGCCCCGAAATGTGGAAAACCTATAATACGCTGGTGAATAAGGGCGAGTCGATTCGAGTGTTTCCTTTGTCGAACTGGACCGAACTCGATATTTGGCAATACATCATGCAGGAAAAGATCCCGATCGTGCCACTCTATTTCGCCGCCAAACGACCTGTGGTTGATCGGGACGGCATGTTGATCATGGTGGACGACGAACGTTTGCCGCTCGCTGCGACGGATGTGGTGGAAGAGCGGATGGTTCGCTTTCGCACGCTTGGTTGCTACCCCCTCACCGGCGCTATAGAATCGACCGCTACGACACTTGAGGATATCGTTGGCGAAGTGCTGGCGGCTCGCACCTCGGAACGACAGGGCCGCCTTATAGACAAGGACGAGGCAGGTTCGATGGAAAAAAAGAAGCGCGAAGGTTACTTTTGATGAATGATGGGATCAGCCCCGTTCCTCTTTGTCATGTGGATGGCTGTCGTTCTCACCAGGATAGCAAATCTCTCCTGCGCTTCCTGACTTGCGGTTCCGTCGACGATGGCAAGTCAACACTCATAGGGCGCTTGCTCTACGATACCAAAAGCCTCTTTGAAGACCAGCTTTCCACTTTGGAGCGGGACAGCGCCAAATACGGCACCACGGGCGATGACGTGGATTTTGCGCTTTTGGTCGACGGCTTGGACGCAGAGCGCGAGCAGGGGATCACGATTGATGTCGCTTACCGGTTTTTCTCTACGCCGAAGCGCACGTTCATTGTGGCCGACGCTCCCGGTCACGAGGAATATACGCGCAATATGGTCACCGGCGCATCGACGGCTGACCTTGCCATTGTCCTGGTCGATTGCCGTCAAGGTGTCCTGCAGCAGACAAAGCGCCACAGCTACATCGCATCGCTGCTTGGTATTCGCCATGTCGTGCTTGCGATCAACAAGATGGATCTGCTGCAATATGAGCAGGCAACCTATGAAAAGATAGTCGCCGACTATAAGGCGTTCGCCAAGGAACTCGGCTTTGCAACCATCAGGCCGATACCAATATCCGCGCGCTATGGCGCCAACATAGCAACAAAATCGACAGACACGCCTTGGTACGATGGTCCGTCAGTGCTTGACCATCTCGAAAGCATCTCCGCCGATAGCAACGCTTCCGAAAAGCCATTCCGCTTTCCGGTACAATGGGTTAATCGACCAAATCTCGATTTTCGCGGCTTTTCCGGCCAGGTCGCCTCGGGAACAGTTTCCGTGGGGGATGCCGTCACGGTCGCAAGATCCGGCCAGCAAACCACGGTAAAGCGCATCGTCACCTATGATGGGGACCAGACCTCAGCTTTTGAGGGGCAGGCCGTCACCTTGGTCTTAAGCGATGAAGTCGAACTATCGCGTGGGAATCTGCTGGTTTCTCCGACAGAAAGGCCCAATGTTTCCGACCAGTTCCAAGCCCATGTCATCTGGTTCAGCCACGAGGCGTTGATACCCGGCCGAGCCTATATTCTAAGGACCGAGACCGATAGTGTGGGCGCCACCGTGACAGCGCTCAAATATAGCATTGACGTCAATACATTCGCCCATCAGTCCGCGAAGACGCTGGCGATGAACGAGATCGGCGTATGCAACTTGTCAACCCAGCAGCCGATCTGCTTCGACAGCTACGCCGAAAATCGCGTAACCGGCAATTTCATATTGATCGACCGATTCACGAACGCGACCGTCGGCGCCGGGATGATCATCCACTCGCTGCATCGCGCGCAGAACGTCCACTGGCAAGCATTGACGATCGACAAAGCCGCTCGTGCCGAGCAGAAAAACCAGCGTCCCGCCGTATTGTGGTTCACTGGCCTATCGGGATCCGGCAAATCGACGATCGCCAATCTCGTCGAGAAGCTGTTGCATGCGAAGGGAATGCACACTTTCCTGCTCGACGGCGACAATGTCCGCCATGGTCTCAACCGCGATCTCGGCTTCACGGCCGAGGACCGCGTGGAGAACATTCGGCGCATTGCCGAGGTCGCGAAGCTGATGACCGATGCCGGCCTTATTGTGCTGGTATCGTTCATTTCGCCGTTCCAATCCGAGCGGCAAATGGCGCGCGAGCTCATGCCTGACGGTGAATTTATCGAGGTCTTTGTGGACACGCCAATCGAAGAATGCGTGCGGCGCGATCCAAAGGGTCTCTATAAAAAGGCTATGGCGGGACAGATCCCCAATTTCACCGGTATTTCTTCGCCCTATGAGGCGCCCGAAAATCCAGATATCCATCTGCATACCATAGGCCATGATCCACTTGATCTGGCGCACCGCGTCGAAGATTATCTGAACCAAATATGACGGCTGGCATTGCCAATGCACCAAGCGGCTGAAACGGGGAGTTCCATCCGCAAGCTCCGTCAGCATGAAGTTCAGATGTTGGCAGCTGGCATTCGGTTGTCGATAAAATACCACTGCTCCGGATTTTCGCGCACAATTGGCTCGATTACTGCATTCAAGAGCCGAACATCCTCGGTAAGCTGATCTTCCGGCGCGTCAGTTGCCGGCAGCCTGAACGGCTCCAATGCCTTCAGCACAAAGCTCGCTCCTCCTTCCCGTGCGATAAAGAGCGGGTAGATCAACGCATTCGTCTTACGCGCCATCCGCGCGATGATGGCGTAGTTGCCCTCCAGATGCGCTGGCTGGCCAAAGAAGGGCGCGCGGATGTAACCATTAAAACCTTCGTCGCAGAACATCAGCAGGTTGCCGCTATTCTCCAGGATCCGCAGCGCCGGACGCACGAAGCTGCGGCCGGGTTTCAGGATCCCGAGGCCCGCACCCTTGCGCAGTCGGTTAACGATGTAGTGGCGCGAGCGGCGCTTGGGCGGGTCGTAGTTCATGGTCACTGCCAATCCCATGTCGAGCAGGCAATGCCACAGCACCTCCCAGTTGCTGACATGCGGCGCGATGAAAATCACCGGACCTTCGGCGCAACGCTCGACCAATCCTTCCGTGCCGATCTTGCGGACATGGCCGCGCGCCAATCGGGGAACGACGGAATATTCGGCCATCTGCCGGCCTTGTGAATCGGCGTAACGCTCCAGAAGCGTCTCGAGCTCGGTGCCGCTGAGATCCGGCCTTATCATCTTCAGGTTGGCCGCGGCGCGAGCATAAGCCCCTTTGTGGAAACGCGGCGCCAGGAGCCGGCCTAACCACCCGCCGAGTGCGGAACACGCTCGGGCAGGTAAAAGCATGAAGGCAAAGTAGAAAAGGAGATCTATGGCGTTGTCGACATTCTCATAAAGCCAGTAGCGCAGAAACGCCTTGCGTCGATCGCCGCCGGCCAGGAAATCGGCGAGCGGTGGTGCCTTGGGAGCCTCGTAGGTCCAGGCTTTGCGTTTGCTGACGGCAGTTTTTCTGCCGGTCTCGTCGCCGGTTGCCACCTTAGCGCCTGTGCAGCGTCACGGGCATGCCGCCACGCGGTCGCAGTGTCAGGCGGCATTGCGGCTGGACCTTGTGGCCCTCCTTCACGCGCACCCGAAAGCGTTGGGCGAGGATTGCGAGGCAAAGGATCGCCTCGGTGAGGCCGAACTGCAGGCCGGGGCACACGCGGGGGCCGGCGGCGAAGGGAATGTAGCTGTAAGGCGTTGGACGCCCCTCCCCGAGAAAGCGTTCGGGATAGAAGCGATGTGGTTCGGGAAAAAGCGTCTCCGTGCGATGCAGTATCCACGGCACGATCAGGACGAGCGCCGCCTTGCGCACCTTCACGCCGCCGATCTCGTCTGCTTCGGCCGCCTGCCGCGCCAGGATCGGCACCGGCGGATAAAGCCTCAGCGTCTCCTCAATGACAGCCCGACACCAGTCGAGCTTCGCAACGTCATCGATCGACGGCACCCGGTCGCCGCAGACGGTTTCGATTTCCGCATGAACCGCCTCCTCCACCCAGGGTGCGCCGGCAAGCAGATACCATGCCCAGGTCAAGGTCGCGGCAGTGGTCTCATGTCCAGCCATGAAGATCGTCGCCGCCTCGTTCCTGAGCGCCACGACATCGAGCTTCAGCTCCGGATTGCGCCGCTGCCGGCGGATCAGGAGCTCGACCATCGAGCTGTTGTCCCCCTTGCCGGCCAAATGATCCTCGATCACCTGATCGATGATGCGATGGATGCGTTTCACCGATCGGCGCAGGCTCGGCGTCTTGACGATCGGCAGCCCCTCGTCGAAGCCCAGGAAATAACCGAGATTGATGGAATCGACCAAGGCCTGGTAGCTTGCGAAGCCTTCGGTAACTGCATTGGCGCTGTCCTCGCCAAGATCGTTGCCGAAGACGCTGCGTGAGATGATTTCCGCCGTCAGCCCTGCCATTTCGAACAGGGCATTGACCTCAGCGCCATCGCCAAGGCCCTGCCAACGGTCGGCGAGTTCGCTTGCGGTATTCTGCATGATTGCGCCGAAGGCCGGCACGCGGTTCTTGTGCACGATATCGGAGACCAGCGGCCGCCGCTGTTTCCAGGTCTCCTTGTCGGAGATGAACAGCCCGTCGCCCAGCAGATATTCCAGCGCCCGGCGCATCTGCGGCGTCTTGCGCTCGAAATTTTCATGGCGCTTGGCGACCACGTAACGGATCGCATCCGGCGAATTGACGATGACGAGTTGACGGCCGAAAAGCTTGAACTCGGCCACATGCTCCCGATAATCCGCGCGCCGCCAGATGGACAGGAAATCGCTGCGCGCCTGCAACATAAGCTTCAGCGGTTGACCGGGCCTACCGCTATAATAGGCGGCATGAGCCGGCTCGAAAATTTGCATCGCCTGATCGGCGTGCTCAACGATTTCGGTTTTCTGATCAAGCCAGGCCAGCATGTCGGTGCAGAACTTTCGCGCCTTGTGGCCAAGGACAATGAGATGAAGATCGGGCACCACGTCGCCCGGTGGTGCCCACTATATTCATTTCGCAACCGCGGAAAAGCCCCCGCGCTGATGACAGGAGAGCTCGTCGACATCTTTGAATGAGATCTCCGGACAAGAACGGCGCATCAACCACAAAATGGTTGCTGTGTCCCCGCTCGCTTCATGCCGGCACCCTGCCAAGAAGCCGATGCTCTCGCTTAGACATCCTCTAAGGCCAACAGCTCATCAAATGTCTGGCGCCTGCGGATCAACCTATGCGTTTCGCCATCGATCAACACCTCGGGCGCATAGAGCCGGCTGTTGTAATTCGACGACATCGTCGCGCCATAAGCGCCGGCGCCATGGAAAATGAGATAGTCGCCGACATGGGTTTCGGGGAGATCGCGTTGCTGCACTATTCCGGATTCCGCCTGGGTGAAGACATCGCCAGATTCGCATAAGGGGCCGGCTACGACCGTCGGGAAGATTGTTGCCGCCTCGCTGCGCGGGGCCTTTCCGGGAATAACCGAGATATGATGATAGCTACCATACATGGCCGGCCGGGCGAGATCGCTGAAACCGGCATCAACAAGCACGAAGCGGTTCCGGCCCATGGTCTTGACGGCCCTCACCTCTGCGAGCAGCAACCCGGAATCCGCAGTCAAGAAGCGCCCAGGTTCGATCTCCAGTCGGATCGGATGACCGAAATGCGCCTCGACTTCACGCCGCGCGGCATCCCAGAGCGAGAAATAATGCGAGGGATCGATTTCCTCCTCGCCTTCCCGATAGGGCACAGAAAGACCGCCACCGGCGGAGATCGCCTCGATATCGACGCCAAGATCGCGGCAGAACCCAACCATCGCGCCGCAGACGCGTTGCAGATGGCCGTAGTCGACGCCGGAGCCGATATGCATATGCAGGCCGACGAGCCTCAGGGAATATTTCTGCGTCAGCGCCACCGCGTCCTGCAGCTGCTCGAACCAGATGCCGTGCTTGCTGTTTTCGCCGCCGGTATTGGTCTTGTTGCTATGACCATGCCCAAAGCCTGGATTGATGCGCAACCAAACCCTGTGGCCCGGCGAGCGCTGACCCAGCTGATGCAACATGTCGATCGAGCCGATATTGACCTCGATCTTGTCGGCAATGACCCGCTCAAGCGTCGGTCGGTCGAAAACATCGGCGGTAAAGACGATCTCCGCTGCCTCGGACGCGGTGCCGGTTGCAAAGCCTGCCCGTGCCGCCCGCTCGATCTCGCCGAGGGAAACGGCGTCGACGCGGACGCCCGCCTTGCGCATTTCCCGCAGGATATGAATGTTCGAACAGGCCTTTTGCGCAAAGCGCACGACGTCGAATGCGGACAGTTGCCTGATGCGACGACGGATCGCGGCGGCATCGTAGATCCAGAGCGGCGTTCCATATTCCGCTGCTAACGCGCTCAGTATTTCATTGGAAGGAATGGTCATCTTTTCTCGGTCAGCGTGGGGCGGGAATAAAATCAAAATGGATAATAGGACGGGCGGAGCAGTAGTGCCACTCCGCCCGCTTGGCAATCTGAGACACTGAAATTGCTATCGTCTTGCCGTCAGCAGCGCCTGCTCAAGATCGGAGATAACGGCTGCGGCTGAATGAAGCCCGACATTCAGGCGGATCGTGCGGTCGCTGACGCCAAATCGTGCAAAGACATTGGTCTCTGGCGAGATGCTGAGCGCCGCCTTTGCCGGGACGACGAGGCTCTCCGGGCCGCCCCAACTGACCCCAATGCGAATGAGGCGCAGTGCGTCAACGAAATTTGCCACATCGATGCGATCGGAAACTTCGAACGAGAACAGCCCGCCGAAGCCGCTAAAAGTGCGCTTGCCGGCATGTTCGCCGAGCGCCGGGTGCATGACATTGGTCACGTCCTCATGTGCGTCAAGCCAGGACGCGACCTCAAGGCCGGCCTCGTGGTGATGACGCATCCGGAACGGCAGGGTCTCCAGGTTGCGCAGGACCAGCCATGCCTCGAACGGCGCCAGCTTTGCACCCGTATAGGGGTAGATTTCGTTGTTGATCCGGCCGATATGTGCCTTTGAGCCGGCAACAAGACCTGCCACCGTATCGCTCTGTCCGCCCAGATATTTCGAGGCCGCGTGGATGACGAGATCGATGCCGAGGGCGAGCGGGTTCTGGTAGAGCGGCGTTGCCCAGGAATTGTCGACGATCGTCACGACGCCGTGGCGGCGCGCGGCCTCGGCGATGACAGGCAGATCCTGCAGCTCGAACACCATCGAGGTTGGATTTTCGAGATAGGCAAGCCGTGCGCCGGGAAGGGCCGCGATCATGGCCTCGGTGTCGGTGCCGTCAATATAGTCGACAACAACGCCGAAGCGCTTCAGCACCTTTTCGAAGAAGCGGAAGGCATCGCTGTAGACGTGCCGCACGGTGACGATGCGATCTCCCGGGCCAACGAAGGCAAGGACCGCCGCCGCAATGGCGCCCATGCCGCTCGCAAAGGCGCGCGCCTCCTCGGCGCCCTCCATCTCGGCGATCCTGCGCTCCAGGATCTGCACCGTCGGATTGTCGCCGCGCGAATAGATCGGCTTCTTCGAGCGGCCGGCGAAGACATCCTCGAGCTCCTTGTAGCTGTCGAACAGGAACAGCGACGTCTGATAGATCGGCGGTACCGCCGCATCGAACGGATCGGCGCGGTGGGGACTCAGCGTATCGGGAATACCGTGCCGATAGGTATCGAATCTCGGTGTCTCGTTCATGGCGTTCCTCTTGGTCAGGGGTGAAGTGTCGATTGGCCGGTCAGTTGCCCCCCGGTTTCGGCCGGCAGAATGGCAAGCCATTCTCTCCGTGCGACGAAGAGGCCGAGCATCGCGGCAAGGATTGCAGCCGCGGCGGGAGCAGCGGATACGCCAGCAAAACCCATCCAGAGCGGCAGCAGGAGCAGAAGCGGAATGAGGAGGTAGCCTTGCGGCGCAAGGCCTACGAGCGCGGACAAGCCCGCCCTGCCCCGGGATTGCAGCATCACGAGCAGCACGGACTGAAAGGCGGCCAGGGGAAAGACCGGAAAGAGGGCGCGCAGCCACGCCACCGCCTCATCGACGACCTGCGGACGACCGGTGAACAGCCGCGCCATCGGTTCGGCAGCCACAAACAGCAGAACGGAATAGAGCAACGCGACGGGCACCGTTACCGCCAGCATAATGCGGATCACGCTTTTGAGCCGAAGCGCATCGCCAGAGCCGAAGGCATGGCTGACGACGCTCTGGGCCCCAAGGCAGAAGCCGAGGATGGGAAGCTGACCCAACGTCATCAGTCGAACGGCAATCGCAGTGGCCGCCACTCCGGTGTCGCCACCATGGACCGCAGCCTCACGCATCAGCACGAGAAAGCCGAACCCGGTCACGACGCTCGTGGCAGCGGCGGGAACGCCGATCCTCGCCATCGGCCGCAGCAATTGCCAGCGAACCAATCCGCTCGTCACGCGGACCGTGCCCCATCTGCGGATGAAATAGACGGCATAGCAGGCAAGCGCCGCAACGGCGGAAAAGATGGTTGCCAGCGCGGCACCTGATGCGCCAAGCTTGAAGAGAAAGATGAAGAGGGGATCGAGAACGGCGTTGAGTGCAAAGCTCGCGATCAGCACGATCATCGAAAAGCGCGAGTTGCCCTCGGCAATCGCAATGAAATCGCAGACCGCCTGCAGCAACCCGAGCGTGACTCCGAAGGCGAGCAACCGTCCATAGTCAAGGCCGGGCGCGAGCAGACTGTCGCTCGCTCCCAGCGCACCGACAAAGTAGGGAAGTCCGAGATAGATGAGCACGGACAAGACAATGCCGAGCGGGATCGTCGCAGCGAGCGCGGTCGCGGCAACCGATGAGGCGGCCGTCAGATTGCCCTCGCCGAGATGGCGCGCCAGAAGCGTGGCGAGGCCAATGCCGAGTCCCTGACCGGCCGCGGCCACCAGCAGGAACAGCGGCATGACCAGGCTGATGCCTGCCAGTACCTCCGGCCCGAGGGCACCAAGAAAGATCGCGTTTATCGCGTGATGCCCGGCGCTGGCGGCCAACCCGGCCACGGCCGGAAGCGCGACCGTCAGAACGAGCCGCAGGATGCGCGGATCGTTCATGTCGACGGATGCTTTCATCACGCGGCATCCCGCGCTAGCGAACCGAGCACGGGCAGACCATCGCCATCCGTCAGACCGGAAAGGTCCGGCGAGAGCAATCGATCCATGAAGAAACGCTCGCGCAGCAGCATGACCAGCAACGCCTTCTTGTGCGGAAACTGGATGTGCTTGATCTTGGCGAAGCCGGACCGGTCAAGATTGCGGATCTGCTGGCTGTGATGGTGGATCGGCTCGCCGACAATGCGCCGTGTGCGCGGATCGGCGAGGAACATGTAGTGCATCAGCGACGGCAGCCAGGCGCTGACGAAGGCCTTGCCGCGGAAGTCGTCCTCCCCGATCGCCACATGCCAGCCGCGATCATAGCCGTCAGCGTCATAATGCGGTCCGATCCGATCTTCCTTGGCCCAATAGAGCTCGAAATAGCCGAAGGGAACGCCGCCGAAAGTCCCGATCAACGGTAAGGTGCGCGGATCGGCCAGGCGGCCGGAAATGAAATCGCGGTGATAGGCGAGGTCGCCGCTGTCTTCCCATATGGCGGCCACTCGCGGATCGTTCATCCAGCGATGAAAATGCTCGAGGTCGGCTTCCACATCGGCGACGTGAAATCCAAGCTGAGTATTCAGCCAGGGTATGAAACGATTGTAGACTCGACCCGTCGGCTTCGGCGGCCTTTGCGGATGAAGGGCGCCGTTCGTCAAGATCGGCACCTCCGGATAGGCGTGAGGAATGCTCCCGAGCCAGGGCTTCGTTTGCTGAAAGAAGGTTTCGGGGCGCCCGATCAGACGGTCTCCGCGCTGCTCGATCACGCCCGAACTCAGCAGGCGCCTGGCGAGGCTATCATCCGCGAGCTTGACCTCCACGCAGCCCAATTGCGGATTGCAGGTCAAAATGGCTTCCAGCACGGCGTTGACAATATCGTCGGCGGCAACCGCCACCGTTGCCGCGGATAGGGTGTCGAAGACCAGAACGTCGGCGGGACCCGACAGATTGCCCGAGGCTACCTCCATTCCATGATATTCGACCCGGAAATCGCCAGACATCAGCCCCGACGATACGAGAAGCGGCTGGCCGCAGGCGAGCGCATGGCTCGCAACGCCTGCGGCCGGCAGACGCAGATCGAATGACTGCGACGCCATCGTTTCGCTCCTCATCGCTACGGAAGCATCCATAGTTCTTCTCCATCTCTCGAAACCGCGCGTCATTGGAATCGGCAAGGCCGCACACAGCGCTAATTCCGCAGTGACGAACGGCGCCCCGCGGAATTCAAAATATTTTTTGGAAATATTTTTTGAGATTTTTCTGAATTTCTGCGAACGCCGTTCGTTATGCAACTGCGTCGATGTAATTCACGAGAGAATTGAATTTATTGGCGCCACAAAGTCAATATAGATTACGCATTTAACTCAATAGTTATTATAACTATTGAGATATGTACACTATTCTATTTAACTATGTTGGCTGTGTATTAAAATATCTTCGAGGAGAACGGCGAAGAAATGACTATTCATGACCGAAACGCCAATGCGGTTGATGACTCCGATCACGTCGCGAAATGCTCGCTATCGCCGACACAGTCGCGAATTTGGCTTCTATCAGAGACGGGCAACGAGGTCATTTATGGGCGGCAAATTCTTGCTATCGCCTTCCCTCCCATCGCTCTTGCAGTAGCACGCAAAGGGCTTGCGGCACTTTCGCGTCAACATCCGCTCATCACATCGGAATTCGAGGCTCGAGCCGGCGGCGCTGTGCAGCAGATCCTGAGGAATAGTCGTGATGTCGATGTGATCGAGGTGGATTTGGCGGCCGACGACAGTCTGGACGAGGCGCTTGCAGCAGCGGCCTCGGCGGAACGAGCGCGCTCCGTAGATCTCGCCAGCGGCAATCCCGCCCGTTTCGTTCTGCTGTCAAGGAACGAGCAAGCGGTCGGCGCGGTATTTTCTCTCCACGCCGTCCTTGCCGATGCCGCAACGCTCGATCTGCTTGCGAAGGATTTCCTGCGCAATATACGTGGCAGCGCCAATGTGCTGGCTGATGTTAGCGAAACCGCACTCCCGGACGCAGCATCCTGGATGACCGGCAATAGCGCGCCACGCAATCCGGCGCCGGAGCTCGTCGATTTCTGGTTCGAACGCCTGACGGCGCAGGAAAACATCGCGTCGCTCCCGCCGCAGGCATCGGCTGGAAGGGATATAGTCGATGAGGCATGGTCCGAGCATCTGATGGAGGTGCCCGCTCCAGAACAGCCTGCGCAAGCACAGCCGACCGCTGAAACGTCCCGTGACATTCTTGTCGCGCTGAGCATCGCCCTCCGTCGCCACACCGGATACGGCACCCAAAGGATCGGTTTGGTTACGCGGCCGGAGACGCCGACAATCGCCGCGCGCAACGAGGATGTGCTGATCCTCACCGCGGAACTGGATGGTGCCATGGGGCTTGAGGATGTCAGCAAGACATTCATCGAGGAAATCGAGACCGCCGCACGGCAATCCCTGCCCTTCGAGGCTCTTGCCGACGCATTGCTGCGACGTGACGAATTCTTTGACACCACCGGCCTCGTCAAGACGCTTCTCGATGTACGGCCACCGCTCCAGTTTATGGAATCGGCCACGGATGGAACCCCTATCCGATGCCTCGTCGAGCCTCCGGCGCGCCGCGATGCCGAGCTTGTCGTCACTGTTTCCCGGGTATCCAGGGATAGACTTCGCATCGGCATCGGCTTCGATCCGCAAAAGCATGATCCCAAGCAGATCGCCCGCTTCGCCGATGATCTGGTTATTGCCCTTGCCCGGCTGGGCAGCGACCCCGGCGAGGCGATCAAGCACATCCCATTCGTTTCGCCGGTAGAACTGGACAGGCTGTCTGCGCCGTATCCCGACATACCCGAGCCGGATGACGGAGTGCCGATCCACGAGGTCATCTCCGCACAGGCCATACGGCGGCCGCATGCCTTCGCCGTTGCGCAAGGGGAGAAGTCGGTCACCCACGGCGAGCTGGAGGCGGCGGCCAATCGGCTGGCGCATCGCCTGATCTCCATGGGGATCGGGCATGAGAAGCGCGTCGCCATCGCGCTCGAAAAGTCGATCGATGCGATCGTCGCCATTCTTGCCGTGCTGAAATCAGGCGGCGCCTTTACACCGGTCGAGCCGGATCACCCCGAAGCGCGCAACCGGCATATTCTGACCGCCCCCGGCCTGTCTCTCGTCATCTCCCGCACGCGGCACATCGCCAATCTGCCCGGCGATATCGCCACGCCGTATCTCAATCTCGACGCAATCGATCTCTCGTCGGAAAGCAGCGACGCGCCCGCCACCGCCATAGCCCCACAGCAGCTCGCATATGTGATCTACACGTCCGGCTCGACAGGTGTCCCGAAGGGTGTCGCGGTCGAGCACGGTCCCTTGGCGCATCATTGCAAGGCGACCCTGCGCATCTACGAAATGAGCGAGGATTCTTGCGAATATCCCGTCCTGCCATTTACGTCAGATGGCGGGCATGAGCGCTGGATGGTGCCGCTGATGGCGGGTGGCGGCGTGGTGCTGACACAGGACAAGCTCGCCACGCCCGAAGATGCTTTCGCCGTGATGAAGCGGCACGGCGTCAACAATGCCAGCCTTCCCACAAGCTACGTGCGCGGACTTGCCGAATATGCCGGCGAAAACAGCGACATACCGCGACTGCGGCTCTATTCCTTCGGCGGCGAGGCGCTGTCGCAAGCGGTGTTCGACATGATCACCGAGAACCTCAAGGCGCAGATGCTGATCAATGGCTATGGCCCGACCGAGACGATCATGACGCCGATGATCTGGAAAATCCCGGCGGGAACCCGCTTCGAGGGGACGGTCGCACCTATCGGCCGCGGCGTGGGCGACCGGCGCATCTATGTGCTCGATGCCGACCTCGCGCCTGTTCCGGTCGGAGTGATCGGCGAAATCTATATCGGCGGCAGCGGCCTTGCACGCGGCTATCTCGGCCAGCCGGAGCTGACGGCGGACCGTTTCATTCCCGATCCCTTTTCGCTAGGCGGCAGACTCTATAAGTCCGGCGATCTCGGCCGCTGGCGGGAGGACGGCATCGTCGAATTCGCCGGCCGCGTCGATCATCAGATCAAATTGCGCGGCTTCCGCATCGAGCCCGGCGAGATCGAGGCCGTACTGCGATCCGATCAGCGCGTCGCCGAAGCCGTCGTACTGCTGCACAATGAAGGCGGGCGCAGCTCGCTCGTCGCCTATGTGGTTCCGCGCGAGGGCGAAAGCTTAAGCGTGACCGAACTGCGCCGCGCCGCCATGATCGCCCTGCCCGATTATATGATGCCGCAAACCATAATGATCATCGACAAGCTGCCAATGGGGCCGAACAGCAAGCTGGACCGCGCCGCCCTGCCCGCACCTCGCATCGAACGCGAACTGGTCGCGCCAGCAAGCGAGAAGGAAAAGGCAATCCTCGAAGCGTGGAAGGCCATTCTCGACATTGGCGATATCGGCGTCACCGAGAATTTCTTCGATATCGGCGGACAATCGCTGGCCGCCGTGCGCATTGTCTCACGCCTGAAGATGCGCCATCCCGAATGGCCGCTTTCGATAGCCGACATGTTCAATCATCCGACCATCCGCGACCTGGCGCTTGCCGTCGAGGGAAGCCGCGACGAGACCGGCGTCGACGTCGTCTATCTCCGGCGAAACGGCGACCGGCCGGTTCTCTATTGCTTCCCCGGCCTCCTCGTCTCGACGCGCGAATACATGCGCCTGGTGGATTATCTCGGCCCGGAACAGCCGGCGACCGGCTTCATTTGCTATTCGCTGACCGAGGCCAAGACGCTCAGCACTCGTGTCGAGGACATCACGGCGCGCTATGCGGAAGCGGTGCGCAAGAAGGCCAAGGGTCGGCCCTGCGCCTTCCTCGGCTGGTCCTGGGGTGGGCTTCTTGCCTATGAGGCTGCCCGGCAGCTCGGCAATGACATCGACCTGCGCATGATCGGCATGGTCGATGTTTGCGACATGGACGAGGAATTCACCGTCGGCATCATGCCGCGCTTCGAAGACGGCATCAGGGACCGTACTCATGCCGCCGTGCAAAGCTGGCTCGCAACGACGCCGATGCGCGAGGATTGGAAGAGGCTCTTTGCCGCAATGGATGGTGAGGTCTACGAACAGTTCCTCCACCATATCGTCAAGCATAACGTCAAGCTGCCGACGGATGGTCCGGACATCGGCTCCGAGGAGCACACGTTCTGGATTCTGGTCGACAACGCGATGATCTTCCGAAACTACCGCCTTGCGCCTTCGGATTTCCGCATCCATGCCTTTGCCGCCGAGGATTCCCTCACACGCGCGCTCAACGTCATCGACTGGCGCCGCTATTCGCCGAACGCCACGGCCTCCGAGATCGTCAACGGCACCAACCACCTGACGATCATCGGCAAGACGCCATTCCATCAGCGCTTCGCCCGACGGCTGGACCACGCCTTTGCGCCGACCATCCTGCCCGCGGGCAAGAACAACTAATCGACATCCTTCTGGAGCTGCATCATGACATCGCACGTGCTCGACCTCGCCGGGGCCGGAATTGGTCCGTTCAACCTCAGCCTTGCCGCCCAGCTCGACTCCATACCGCAACTTTCGGTCCGCTTTTTCGAGCGGCGACCTGCCTTCACCTGGCATCCGGGAATGATGCTGCCCGGCGCGGAAATGCAGACATCCATCCTCAAGGATCTGGTGACCGCCACCAACCCGACCAGCCCATGGAGCTTTCTCTCCTATCTTGTTGCACACAAACGCTTTTACCAGTTTCTTAATGCGGAATATGAGGCCGTTCCCCGCAAGGAATTCGCTGACTATCTCGCATGGGTCGCGCGCGGCCTGACGTCGCTTCGTTTCGGTGCAAGCATGCGCGAAGTCCATGCGAATGACGGTCTCTTTTCCATCGCGACTGACGACGGCCCGGTTTGCGCCCGCAATCTCTCCGTCGGCGTCGGCAAGATACCGGCGCGCCCGGTCTGGGCCGAGCAACTGCCGAAGTCGATGACCTTTCACAGCAGCGAGGCCGCCACTCGCCTTGGCGACGTCAAGGCCCCGCGCGTTGCCGTCATCGGCGGCGGCCAGAGCGGTGCTGAGATCGTCGATGCCCTCTTGGATCTGAACGCCGTCTCGTCGGTCCACTGGATCAGCCGCCGGCCAAATTTCGAGCCGCTTGATGCCACGCCCTTCACCAACGAACTCTTCACACCGAGCTACATGGAGCGCTTTCACGGGCTTCCCGAGGCGTTGCGGCTCACCCACACGCGCCGGCAGGTGCTTGCGAGCGACGGCGTCTCCGCCTCGACCCTGAAGAAGCTCTATCGCCGGCTCTATGAAAGGAAACTCGAAGCGGCCGGTGGCGCCGATCAGGGCATCTCGTTACGCCCCTTCCGCGATGTCGTCGCCGCCGAACAGGATGGTCCCGAAATCGCACTTACCATGCGCAATGGCTTCGACAACAGTATCGAGACGCTGGCGGTCGACATGATCGTGCTTGCCACAGGCTATCGCTTCGTGCTTCCCGAATTCCTGCATTCGCTTGAGAACCGCATCGAGCTGAACTCCATCGGCGAGCCGGTGCTGGGAAGCGATTTTTCGCTGACATGGGACGGGCCGCGAGAAAATCGCATCTTCATCCTCAACGCCGGGCGCCACAGCCACGGGATTGCGGAACCGCAGCTCAGCCTTGCCGCATGGCGCAGCGCCGTCATCGCCAATGCATTGCTTGGCCGTGAGCATTTCGATCTCGGTCAGCTCGATCCCATCGTCCAATGGGAAACCCAGGGACATCAATCCGAACTCGCTTCGCATCTGGGACAGGCTGCGGAATAAGGTGCTCGCCTTCCCAAAGGGAGAAGAGATCGCGCAGATCGAGCTTCACAGCCTGCATTTACGCGACGGGCTTCATATCTCGACCGCTCTATTGAGCGACGCGGAAAAAGCACGCGTCGCCGCATTTCGGTCACGCGATGCTGCGCGCTTGTTCATCGCCGGACGCCTTCTCTGCCGCAGCATTATCGGCAGAATGGTCGGCTGCGCGCCACAGGCCCTCACCATCTCGCATACGCCATATGGCAGGCCGTATTTGTCGGATCATGCCGATATCGACTTCAATCTTTCCCACACGACAGACAGGGTTGCTCTCGCCGTCTGCCGCGGCGGTCGCGTGGGAATCGACATCGAGCAGCCGGATAGGATTTCCGAAACCGAGGCGCTCGAAATTATGCCGTTGATTCTGTGCGAGCGGGAACTCGACGACATCCGGCGACAGCCGCCAGAGCAACGACACAGGACATTTCTCTCATATTGGGTTCGAAAAGAGGCTGTGTTGAAGTGCCGTGGCCGCGGCTTCCTTGATGATCCCAGAGGCATCGCGCTCGAGCCGGCGGATACAACCGAAAATATGTTAAATCGGGCATTCGATGAAGCTAATTTCATCCGCTTCGGCTCTTGCCGTAGCGAAAATGCACCTAACTTTCTATGGGCCGTCGCGGCCTCGCAAATGCTATACGAGCCTGTTTGGCAGCAGCATCCAGACGTTGGAAGCCTCATCGAGGATTGTTTAAAATTAAAATAAAATCAAATCACTAGCCGATGTAAGGAAAGATGGTTCCCCGCCTTTAGATTTTATCTTGACTATCATTATCATGTTTTATACGGTGCGCTGAAAAAGAGGGGCACACCGAAATGCAACTTTGGATTTCAGCGAGAGCCCGACATGATTGCCAACACTTCGCAGTCGACTTCCAATGAGCAACTTCAAACAGCCCTTCATGCCTATCCCAAGCTTCTCTCCATCGCGCGCCGGATCACCGGTAGCATGACATTGGCCGAAGATGTCGTGCAGGAGGTGCTTCTGCAATTGGTCTCCAAACCGCTCAAGCAGGACATAGCGGCACCAGGCCCCTATGTGATGCGCATGGTACGCAATCTGGCGACGGACCACATGCGACGGTTGCGCTATGAGAGAGGCCTGTTCGTCGAGGAAGAGGTCGGCGGCAACACGTCGGCCTACGGAAGCCCCGAAGAGCATCTGCACGAGGCGGAGGCATACAAAGCCTTCCGCTGCACGGTCGAGGCGATGCCCGCGAGGACGCGCAAGTTTTACGAGGAGCATTATTTCAAGGATGTTCCGCAAAACATCATCGCCAAAGAAGCCGGCGTCTCATGCGCCCTCGTTTGCGGCCTGTTGAGAGAGGCGCATTCACGCTGCCTCGCTGCAATATCGCTCGGGGCCGACCAGGATTATGCCGCCGGCCGCGAGCATAGCCGGCGCAGAACACCACGAAGCTCAGAGATGCGAGCCTGACACGGGAGCGCCGAATGACGCTACCAGCCGGTAAGGAAGAACAGATGCAGGAAGCTATCGAAATAACCGAATCCAAGGGCGATATTTGTCGTGCCATCATGTCGGAGCTGACGGACTGGTTCACAGAGCCGGAGGTCATCGAGGCATGTGCTAAAGCCGTCGAAACCTTGCCGATGTTCGGCTGTCTCGACGAAGGCACCGTTGCCGGCTTCGTTGCCGTACAGGCCCATCCTCCCGCCGCTATGGAAATCCTGGTCATCGCCACCCGGCGGCGGCACCATGGCAGCGGCGTAGGCAAGCGGCTGCTCGCCGCCGCCGAACGGTTCGCCCGGTCCGCTGGTTGCAAGCTGCTGACGGTGAAGACACTTGCGCCGCGCGGCAAGGATGAACCGCAATACGATGCGACGCGCGCCTTCTATGACAGGAACGGCTTTATCCGTGCCGAGGTGTTCCCCACCCTCTGGCACGAGGACCATCCATGCCTGTTCTTCGTCAAGCCGTTAACGGCCGCCAATTGAAGGCGATCAAAATATCACGAGGCCATGCTGCTTAGCAGGAACGACCATGAAACACGAAACCATCCCCAAAGCCGGCCAGCATCCGGTATCCGTCTTTACGACGGAGGGCCTCCACTTCGACGTCGATGGCAAGACCATTCTCCATCCGCTGGATCTTACGTTCAATGCCGGCGAGATCTCGGGACTGATCGGCCATAACGGTTCCGGCAAATCGACTCTGATCAAATTGCTGGCGCGCCAGATCCAGCCGACGGGCGGACGGATCCTGTTCGACGGCGTCTCTGCCGCTTCCTACGACATGCGCGCCTTTGCCCGTGCTGTCGCCTATCTGCCGCAGGATACCACATCGGCCGCAGGCATGACCGTTGAGGAACTTGTCAGCTGCGGGCGCTATCCCTGGCATGGCGCCTTGGGCCGCTTCACCGATCTCGACCGCGAAAAAGTCGAGAATGCCATGCGGCTGACGCATGTCGACACTTTGAAGGGCCGGATGGTGGACACGCTTTCGGGCGGCGAGCGCCAGCGGGTCTGGATCGCCATGCTGGTCGCGCAGGACAGTCGCTGCCTTCTTCTCGACGAACCGACCTCGGCACTCGACATCGCCCACCAGATGGAGATCCTCGGCCTGGTGCGAGGGCTCTGCCGCACGAAGGGCCTGAGCGTCATCCTCGTGCTGCACGACATCAATGTCGCCTCGCATTTTTGCGATCACCTGCATGCGCTGAAACAAGGGCGCCTGATTGCCGCCGGCCCCTCGCCGAGCCTGATGAAAGCCGAAACGCTGCATACGATCTACGGCACGAACATGGGCGTGACGGCTCATCCGGTGCACGGAACGCCGCTCGCCTATGTCATCTGAGGATCATTTCCACGGCTTGAGGCTATCGCGCCGCAACGCGCTTCTTGCTGCCGCGGCTCTCCTTGCCGTCCCACGCGCGGGATATGCCGGCGCGACAGTGTCTGGACCGATCGTCTCGCTCGACTACGGCCTTGCTTCGACGCTGCTGGCGCTCGGCGTCACACCCGCAGCGATCGCCTCGCTTGCCGATTGGGACAGGTGGGTCGTCGAGCCGAAAATGCCGGCCGGGGTCGTCGATCTCGGCACGACCAACGAGATCAATCTCGAAATCCTGGCAAGCCTGAAACCGGCGCTGATCCTGACCACACCCTATCTCGCACCCCTAAAGCCACGCCTGGAAGTGATTTCGCCGGTCATGGAGCTGACGATCTATGCCCAAGGCGGTGAAGCCCTGCAACGCTCCATCGAAGCCACTCGGCTGTTGGCTGCCGCCATCGGCCGTCAACAGCAGGCAACCGATTTCCTGACGCAGTCCGAGCAGTTCTTCGACGATTGCGCCAACCGGGTGAACAAGCTCAAGCCTCCGCCACTGGCGCTCGTCAACTTTGTCGATCAGCGCCACGCCCGCATCTATGGCGGCACCGGCCTCTATCAGAACGTCATGACCAGGATCGGCCTCAGGAACGCCTGGACAGGACCCGGCAATTTCTGGGGCTTCGAAACGATCGGCCTGGAGCAACTGGCAACGCTCGATCAAAGCCTGCGGCTGATAGCCTTCGAACCTCTTATTCCACCAAATATACTCGACAATCTGCAAGACAGCCCCCTGTGGACCAGCCTTCCCTTCGTTAAGGCGGGTCGAGTCTCGGTACTGCCCGGCACGTTGATGTTCGGCATGGTTCAGGAGGCGGAGCGCTTCGCCCGTATTCTGCTCGATCACCTGGAAAAGCTCGCATGATCCGCACCAATGGAAACAATTCCCTCGGCGCCGCCGCCGTGGCGGTGACGCTGTTGGTGCTTGCCGGCTTGCTTGTCGGGCATCAGGTCGCGCCGGATTTTTCGCGGCTGATGGTGCAGGACGCCGGTTATGATCCGCAGCGCCTGTTGCTTATTTATTCGACGCTGCCGAGAATCGCGACTGCGCTGCTGGCCGGCGCGGCGCTCGCACTATCAGGCACTCTGCTGCAGCAAGTGCTGCGCAATCCGCTTGCATCACCCTCTACGCTCGGCATTTCCGCCGGCGCCAACCTGGCGCTCGTCGCCGTCATGCTCGCCTTTCCGGCGCTTGAGGGCTTCAGCCGCGATGCGGTCGCTCTGTTCGGCAGTGCCGCGGCAGCCGCCGTCGTTTTCCTGATCGGTGCAAGACGAGGCTTTTCGCCGTTTGCACTCGTGCTTTCGGGACTGATCGTCAGCGTCTGGAGCGGCGCGCTCGCTGCCATCCTCGTTCTGATGAACGACCGCTACCTCTCCGGCCTTTTCATCTGGGGTGCTGGGTCGCTGGCGCAGCAGAGCTGGATCATCCCCCTCTCGCTCCTTCCGAAAATCACAATTCCCACCATCGCCGCCTTCCTGATGGCGCGGCCGCTATCGCTTATGGAACTTGGAGATGGGGGCGCCAGCGGGCTCGGCCTGTCGGTGAAGAGGACCCGTGTTGCCGCCGTCTGCCTTGCCATCGTCCTGGCAGCTGTCGTGACCAGCGCCGTCGGCGTCATAGGCTTCATCGGCCTTATTGCCCCCCGGATCGCGCAGCTTTCCGGCGCGCGGCAGATGAGGAGCCAGCTTATCTGGTCCCCTCTCATCGGCGCCGGCTTGCTGCTTCTGACCGATGAGGCATTGGTGCTGCTCTCCGGCGCTTCCTCGACCTTCCTGCCGACGGGAGCCATTACCGCCCTGCTCGGCGCTCCGCTGCTGCTCTTGATGCTGCCGCGTCTGAAGACGATACAGCGTACTGTGCCGGCCCTATCGCACAGCCCGAACCGGACTGCACACACCTCGCAAAAACTGCTCCTTGCAACGATCGGCGGCCTTCTCGCTCTGCTCGCCGGCGCAATCTTTTTCGGACGCGTGCCGGATGGTACATGGACTACCCTTGCCTATTTGAACTGGCCCGACGTGCTGCCCTATCGTCTGCCGCGTGTCATTGGCGCCTTTGCCGCCGGAGCGATGCTTGGCGTCGTCGGTGCAATCCTGCAGCGCCTCAGCGGCAACGAGATGGCAAGCCCCGAAGTGCTGGGCATTTCGGCCGGCGCCACCATCGGCGTCACAGCCGCACTCTTCATCCTGCCCGCACCCGGCATGGCCGCTCAGCTCGGCTTCGGCGGCTTTGGCGCATTCACCGTCCTGCTTGCCATCTTCGCCTTCGGCATGCGTTCCGGCTTCGCACCAGAACGGGTATTGCTGACCGGCATCGCGCTGGGTGCCATGTTGGATGCCGTCATCAGCGTGCTTTCCGCCAGCGGCGATCCGCGCGCGATGACTATCATGCAATGGATGAGCGGATCGACCTATCTCGTTGATACATCGAAGGCGATTTCCGCCACAATTGCCGCTGCCGTAGGCCTCGCGCTGGCATTCCTCGCCCGCCGCTGGCTTGATCTACTGCCACTCGGACCACGGGCCGCACAGGCGATCGGCATCCGCGTCAACCTCGCCCGCGCATCTCTCTTCGCGCTGGCCGCCGCCATGACCACCGCCGCCACGCTCGTCGTCGGCCCCTTGAGCTTCATCGGCCTCATGGGACCACATCTGGCGCGTGAGCTTGGGCTACGACGCGCAGCCCCGCAGCTCGCCGGAGCAGCACTTGCCGGCGGAGGGCTTATGATCCTCGCGGACTGGTTCGGCAGGATGATTGCGTTTCCGTATCAAATTCCGGCCGGGCTGGTCTCGGCACTCGTTGGTGCGCCGTTGTTGCTGGTGCTGCTGATAAACAGACGGCATTAGTTAGCGATATGTCTCTTTTGAGAGCTTAAATAGTCACATACCGCCTTGAAAGCGAGGCATTGCGATTCGATGATAGATCTCAATCGAACGTTTCTGCATCGGCGAGCAACGGCTGGCGTTGATCCTTGGCGGAAAGTGTCGATACGTCGGCGGTTTTCCAGTCGATGGCGATTTGCGGGTCATCCCAGCGAATTCCGCGATCGCTCTCCGGCGCATAATAATCCGTCGTCTTGTAAAGGAATTCGAC